>SDBU01000671.1_pt1 | contig 48461 bp, 46 predicted proteins | sample 2277071 | NCBI WGS metagenome assembly SDBU01 (sample SAMN10397929, study PRJNA504765) | marine sediment metagenome | isolation source: marine sediment core GS08_GC12, 126 cmbsf | place: Arctic Ocean: Gakkel Ridge, Loki's castle | collected 2008
ACTTAAAAATAATAGGCTTCAGTTCCCCCGGCAATCGTTTTTTATATGGTCAGAGTTTTGATAAAAGATCTTCTGTGCTTGTGACCCATCCATAGAATTTGTCAAGGCTTCTTAACCCTGCATCATGATCTTCTTTTGTGCTGGTAATACAGGCATCTTCTATAATAGTACTGAGATAACCCCTGTCGAAGGCTCCCCTGACTGTTGAAGAGATACATGCATCAGTCAAGCCCCCGGTAAAGACCAGCCTGGAAATATTATTGCTCCTGAGTATCAGATCTATATCACATGAAGCAAATGATCCGCTTCCGGTCTTCATAATAACAATATCCTCAGGTTCAGGCTCTATCCTTTTATCGATTTCACTGGAATGTTCTTTATAATATAAGGTCCATTTCTTACCGTTGGCATGAATATTCTTTTTATCCGACAGGTATTTTTTACCCAATCCGGGAACATCATCCAGACTTTTGGACTGTGAAGCGATCCTGGTATAAACGATCTTGATATTGAGCTCCCTGAATCTTTTTATTATTTTCTGGATATTTGGCAGGACCGTATTGTCGAACCTGGTGTAATAATAATCATCCGAACCGGCTGCACTATATTTACCACTATACTTTATATCTGTAATATAATTTTGAACATCAATTATTATAAGTGCCAGCTTTTCTTTCTCCAGCCAGCTATTTACAGCGATCCCCTTGGGACCGTCTTCATCCAGGATATAATCGTATTTATAATTGCTCATAGTAAATCCTTCCTTTTGTTTTTTAAAGTCTACAACAGGGTCACCACATTATCAATAAATATATCTTAGCCCATCTCCCATCAATGAATATTTAAATCTATTAGAATGGCCAATTGCCGGATCCTCTAAGGGGTGGAGCAGTGGATCTTCTTACCACTATTTCTGCAGGCAGTATTATATTCCTGTTTTTTATACTTCTTCCTTCAATAATATCCATTAAAAGATCCATGCTGATACTTCCTAAAATCTTTTTTGGATGCTTTATGGCGGTGAGTGCCGGTTTGACATATTCACAGAAAGAAATATTTGCATAACCCATAACAGAAATATCTTCCGGGATCCTGTAGCCCATTATTTCCAGGGCCTTGATCGATCCGATAGCTGTAATATCTGTAAAGGAAATAAAAGCAGCAGGTAATTTTTTATCTTTGAAGAAATCCTGCATGACTTCTGTAGTGCCTTTTATTTCATTTAATTTTATGGAATCATTGATGATCACAAAATCCGGATTATATTTTATACTATTTTTTTTTGAGCCCTTTCATATAACCCTCATATCTTTTATTTGCCGTAGTCTGGCCCTCAAGGGAAAAAGTCAGGTACCCGATATCCCGGTGGCCCAACCCGTACAAATAGTCTACCGCACTTTCAATAGCCGACACATTATCCACCAGTACCGATGGTATCCAGGAATTGCTTATTTCCATGTGATACAGTGGATATAGCAACACCAGCTTTAGCAGCTATATCCTTTATAGCAGGTTTTTTATTAATATTTTTCATTTTAAATGCTTGCCTGATCCTGATACATATTTTTATTGATCAAGTATCATATTCTTCCCTGCCCGGAACCATAAGTTGACTCAGGGCAAAAATAATTATCCTGGCAGCATACCACTTATTTTGGGGGCCTGTTTTTTATAAATCCCATATAATCCTGGCAGTAAGGATCTTTATCAAGCAATGTATTGGATTCAAATAGGTCCGATAATACCTCTTTATCCAGAGGATTTAATATCACTGCATCAATTCCCTCTTTTAATAAAAGGGTCAGGAAATTCCTATTAAGCAATTTCCTTTCCGGGAGGCCGAAAGACACTGCTGTCAGGCACATAAATTTTTGGCTTCAGGGATACTTTCTTTTACCTTTGCGACAGTCTCCAGGGCAGTTGCGGCACTTCCTGCAGAAACCGATACCGGTTCTATCATGCAATCAATATATATCTTCTCGGGAGAAATACCATTCCTGCCAATGATCTCAACAAGCTTGTAGGCAAGCTCTAATCTCTTTTCAAGACTCCGGGTACACCTTTTTCTATTTCTACTTTGCCATCGTGCAATAGTTTTAACTGGTCCACTGCCGCCCGAAAAGCCTTTAAAGACAGTGATACATCCGGCAGATGCAGGCCGCCATTTCCAAATCTTTCCCCGATCTCTGTTGCTGCAGAATAAAGTGCCTCTTCTATTATAGCTGCTGCACTGATTTTTTTATCCAGTGCTTCTGATACATACTCTCTTATTGTATGATGCCTGCCTTCAAGGACCGCTTTATATATTTTTAAGGTCTTAGCCGGTGATAAAAAAGTTATTATCAGGGATAAGTCTCGTCAGGCTCGGCATCAGCACAATTGCTGATCTCCCAGACGACTCCGTGTTCTTTTTCAGTGTCAAAAAAAACAAAGTGGTCTCCCCTGTACTTACCTTCTTCTAAAACAAAGATGCCTTTCTTTTTAAATTCTTGTTTGGCCTTTTCGATATCTGAATAATAGAGCTTTACATGATGGAGACCCGGCCCTTTGGTCTCTAAGAGTTCGCTGTAGATCCCCATTCCATATTCTGGTTGTGAAACCTCATAGTGGACACCTCCGGACTTGGCAGATGCACAAATAAAAGATCCATCTTCCACTTTAATCCCTTTATAATAGTGGTCCGTTAGATCCGGCGGGCGCAGATAATAGATCGCCCACGGCCCTATTCCAAAAGTATTCCATAGAGTTTTTATTTTTTCTTTAGCATTCCAGGTCACTTCGCAAATTTGAATAATTTTTCCTTCTGTCAGGTCGATCTTTAGATCCACGTTCATTTTTATTGCACCTCCCGGGTATTAGATAATTATTATTTTAAAAATTTGTGATCAGATATTTTTTAAATGATAAAGCATTTAACCCATTAAAGCTATTCTTTTACCCGTATATTTAGGACCGTGAGGTCCCGTGAAGAATGGTTATTAAACCGCACTGGAAAGATGGGAGTTTGAATTGTTAAACTACGGGATCTCTGGTACCATTCAGGAAGTCAAGGCAGCTATTTAAAGATAAATACATCATCCGTGGAGAATATAATATGGATACTGCACATACAAGGGAAGGCTATGGGGAAGAGATCGTAGAGCTGGGAAAAGAGAATCCTAAAATTGTCGTCCTTGAGGCTGACATATCTTCTTCTACCAAGACTTGTTATTTTGCAAAACAATTCCCGGACAGGTTTTTCAATGTCGGAGTCGCCGAGCAGAATGAGGCCCTGGTAGCAGCCGGCCTGGCCTCGACCGGTCTTATTCCATTTTTATCGACTTATGCTGTTTTTGCAAGCATGCGGGCCTGTGAGCAGGTAAGGACTTTTATCTGTTACCCTAATCTTAATGTAAAGATAGCAGTTTCACATGGAGGACTTACACCGTGCACTGATGGAGTGACCCATCAGGCCACAGAGGATCTTGGTATAATGAGGACAATACCTAATATGAGGATCATTGCACCTTCAGATTATCATATGACACGTGCCGCTGTCAGGGCCGCAGCAAACAGCCACGGCCCCATATATCTGAGATTTACAAGAGATCCGCTTCCCATAATCTATGATAAAAATATTGATTTTAAAATAGGAAGATCAATAAAGCTTGCTGAAGGAGAGGATGCCACTATTATATCTATAGGGGATATGACCCATATAGCAATGGAAGCGCAGGAAAAACTTGAAAAACAAAAAATAAAGGCACGGCTCCTGGATATGCCTACCTTAAAACCCATCGATAAGCAGGCTATTATTGATGCAGCCCGGCAAACCGGCGCAATAGTGACAGTAGAGGACCATCAGGTCAACGGCGGGCTTGGTTCAGCCGTAGCAGAAGTGCTTGTGGAAAACATTCCTGTTCCCATGGCCAGGATAGCTATTCCAGATACATTTGCCCGTTCTGGAGAATACAGGCTTCTACTGGAAAAATATGGAATGTCTCCCCGGCATATAGTAGAAGCAGTAAAAAAGGTCATCAAGAGAAAAGGCTTATAGATGAAGATAGAAAAAGCAACAATTAAAAATCTCGAAAAAATCGCAAATGAATTGAGGATAGATATAATAGATATGATATATAAGGCGCAGTCCGGCCATCCCGGGGGTTCGCTATCTGCAGCAGACATAGTAACTGTACTTTATTTTTATTTCATGAAAGTCAATTCCCGCAACCCGTCCTGGCCCGACAGGGACCGTTTCATAATGTCCAAGGGACATGCATGCCCCATCTGGTATTCTGCCCTCGCAAAGAAAGGATTCTTTGAAAGAAGTGAGCTCTGGAAGCTAAGAAAGATAGACGGGATCTTGCAGGGACATCCCGATATGCTAAAGACTCCAGGACTGGACATGACCACAGGTTCCCTGGGAAATGGCCTGGGAGCAGGCGTGGGTATGGCCCTATCCGCAAAATATTTAAAAAAAGATTATTATACCTATGTCCTAATAGGATGCTCTGAGCATAATGAGGGCGTGCTCTGGGAAGCAGCGCTATCAGCTGCTAAATTTAAGCTTGATAACCTGGTAGTTATTGTAGATTATAATAAACTCCAACTGGATGGATATAATGACGAAGTGCTTCCCATAGAACCTATCATTGATAAATGGGTAGCTTTTGGCTGGTATGTCCAGAAGATAGACGGGCATAATATTGGTGAGATAATAGAAGCTGTAAATAATGCAAGATCAAAGAAGGTGCTGCCTTCGGTTATCATAGCAGACACAATAAAGGGAAAAGGCATCTCCTATATGGAAGATAAATGCGAATGGCACGGGAAAGCTCCCGATAAAGATGAATATGAAAAAGCTATGGCAGAGTTAAAGGGCCGGTAGCAAAACTATTGTGATTTTAACCGGTCCCTCATAGTAATAATGTTTTCAATAGGCACGTCAGGCGGCATGTCGTGTGATGGGGAGATTATAAGCCCGCCATACTTGGTAGCCAGATCTATCCTATTCTCTATCTCGCTTTTGATATCTGAAGTACTCCCGAATGGTAATGTCTTTTGCAGGCTGATGCCTCCATAAAATGCAAGCCTGCGGCTGTATTTCTTCATCATATACTCAACATCCATTACCTCAGGCTGAAAAGGATTGAAAACATTTAATTCAATGCCAACCAGGTCATCCAGCACTTCAGCAATATTTCCACAACTATGGATGAATACATCATATCCACAATCATGGGCCTTTTTATACATAATTTTTAAATAAGGTTTTATGAATTCCCTCCATATGGCAGGGCTCATCAATAATCCTCTCTGCTGTCCCCAATCATCCCCAAAAAATATGCCGTCTACCTTGAAATTTCTGACATTTTCAATAATTCTTAAGTTAAAATCTGTAATTTTTTCAAATAATTCATTTATGAAAGAAGAATCCATTAGAAAATCTACCATCAGGTTTTCCATTCCGCACAGTGTCCATGCTCTCTCGAATAAGCTAAACCCGCACTTTACCAGGATATACCGGTTTTCATTTACTTCTATAAGGGGCTTAAAATGAGCATACCGGTCCGGATCATCCATATCCGGAATTTTTAATTTGCTAAAATCATGGTCCCCCAGGATACAATTAACAGGGACTCCAATATCCTTATCGACAGTCCTGTCCCACTTTACTCCCCACTCATCCTGGAAGATCCCGCTTTGGATCTCTTTTACACTATTAACTGCCCTGTTTCTTAAAAATGTAATATGATTGCCCAACAAGTCATCTAATTTATTATATTCAAATATATTCCTGCCCAATACCTTATATTCGGGTTTATCGATTTTCAAGGATTCCAGTATTTTATCTGCAATCTCAGTGGTATAGTTGATCTGCCAGGGTATTTTATCTACTTCATCGAATTTGATACACTTTTTTATTCTTTCTTTCTCATTCATTTATTTATTCTTTTTTTCTCATTCGTTTTTGTATTCTGTTAATAGGCCAAACCGCAAATTTTATACTTAGGCCTTATTTTTAATTCTCAGTTTCTGTGCAGTAAATATCATCAAATATTGAATCTAATGCAGGGTCCTTGCTTTTTAAGGCAAAATCAACTGCTTCATCAACTTTTATTTCAATTTCTTTTCTTATAATATTGATCTCATCCTCACTGATGCCATCCCTTTTCAATATTCTGGTAAAGGAAATAATCGGGCATTTCTTTTTCCACCTATCAATTTCCTCCTTTGTCCGGTAAACTTCTTTATCTCCAAGAAAATGTCCCGTCCATCTATAGGTCAAAGCTTCAATAAACCCCGGCCGGCTGTACTTCCTGGCGTCTTCAATAAATTTTTTACCTGTCCTATGCACTGCTTCCACGTCATTGCCGTCAATGGTTTTTGCTTCTATCCCAAACTCTTTTACTTTTTTTATAATATTTTTCTTCTTTGAAAACTTCTCATAAGGTGTCGATAGAGCATAATAATTATTTTCACAAATAAAAATTATTGGCAGCTGCCAGGAATTAACCATGTTCATAACTTCATAAAGGACACCCTGGTTAAAGGCGCCTTCCCCGAAAAAACAGACCACTACCCTTTTTTGCTCAAAATATTTTGCTGCAAAAGCAAGCCCGGCTGCAATCCCGATTCCTCCGCCAACAATTCCATTTGCCCCATAAATCCCTATATCCGGGTCAGCTATGTGCATTGACCCGCCTTTACCTTTGCAGTACCCTTCCTCTTTTCCAAGCAGCTCAGCCATCATCGGTTTTAATCTCCCGCCCTTTGCAATACAATGGCCGTGGCCTCGGTGGGTAGATGTTATACAGTCCTCGTCGCTTAGATTAGCGCATATCCCTGCTGCTACAGCTTCCTCCCCCAGGTACAGGTGGATCGAGCCCTTGATCAGGTTTTTAGTATAAAGACCATATGCAGCTTTTTCAAACTGCCTGATCCTATACATAGTTTTAAATAATCCTATCTTTGTTTTCCTGTCCATCTATTCCTTAGATCCCGTGTATATAACAGCAAGAAATATTTTGATCATGCCGTTAAAGCTTTATAAGCCCAAATATTTCAATATCTCGGAATAAATTCTTTTCTCATCCGGTACCATATAGCTTTCTAAAAGATGGTTATAGGGTACAATAGTGTCAAAAGAACATATTCTTTTCACCGGAGCATCAAGGTAATCAAAAGCTCCTTCGGTGATCTGTGCAGAAAAGTCACTGGCCACCCCGCCTCTTTTAATAGCTTCCTGCAGGATTACGGCTTTATTTGTCTTTTTCACTGAATTTAATATGCATTCAATATCAAGCGGGACCAGGGTCCTCGGATCGATGACTTCGGCTTGGATCCCCTTTTCATCTGATAATCTATCAGCAACAGTTAAAGCTTTATGGACCATCATCGATGTTGCAATTATTGTCAGGTCTTTCCCTTCCCTCTTAATATCAGCTTTTCCAAGAGGTATAGTATATTCCTCGTCCCCGACCTGGCCTTTATGATTATAAAGGCACTTATGTTCTATAAAAACAACCGGATTGTCGTCCCTGATGGAAGACTTTAATAGTCCTTTGGCATCGTGGGGAGTAGACGGCATTACTACTTTTAATCCAGGAGTATGGTAAAACCAGCTTTCCAGGCTCTGGGAATGCTGTCCCGCATTGGACCTCCCTGCTCCTCCCTGTGTCCTGAATACAATTGGAACTTTTACTTTTCCACCGAACATATATCTTGCTTTAGCTGCCTGATTGATGATCTGGTCCAATGCCAGGGTGATAAAATCTATAAACATCACCTCTGCCACGGGCCTCGTTCCCAGTAATGCAGACCCGACTGCAATCGCAATATATCCTTCCTCAGAAATCGGAGTTTCGACCACCCTCTTTTCTCCAAATTTATCGATCAATCCTGAAGTAATGCCAAAAGCTCCTCCATGCCTGCCGATATCCTCGCCCATGATATATACGCTGTTATCCCTGTTCATCTCTTCTTCCAGTGCTGCCCTGATAGCTTCCCTGAATTCTATTACTGCCAAAATCTTTCTCCTTTGATTAATCTTTATGACTCACCGGGCACAGATCTAATCCATATACAGGCCTCCATTTACATTCAGGACTTCGCCTGTAATAAAACTTGAGGTGTCTGATGCAAGAAAAATAACTGCACTAGCGATATCTATCGGTTCGCCCAATCTGTTCAGCGGGATCATCTTCACAGTATTATCGATTATTTCTTTTTTCCAGGAACTTATAAGATTTGTATTAGTCGTTACCCCTGATACCGCATTGACATTAATATTGTATTTTGCCAGGCTTTTAGCAAAATACCTGGTCAATGAGTCCAGCCCGCCTTTTGAGGCAACATAATGTGCCCCGACATTTACTCCACCCATTTTTGCTGAAACTGAAGAAATATTGATTATTTTTCCATACTTATTTTCAATCATATATTTACATGCTTCCCTTGTTATAAAAAATACACTGCCCAGATTTATATCCATGATTTTATGCCACTCAGAAACAGTTACATCCCCAAAAGAGCTCAGTGAACACACCCCTGCATTATTTATCAAAATATCTATTTTTTTATATTTATTTACGATACCCGAAATAATACCACTGATCTTTTCGAAATCAGAAACATCAAAATAAATATATTCTGCTTTACCTCCACTACTTACTATTTCTTCTGCTGCCTTTTTACCTCCCTTTTCATCTATGTCAGCGATCAGGACGGTACCATTTAACCTGCCAAAACATTCTGAAACGCTTTTCCCGATCCCACTGGCCGCACCTGTGACCAGTATTATTTTGTCTTTAAAATCCATGATCTTTAACCTTTATTTTTTTTGTCATATGAACCCTGCTCCACAGGCGGTGAAAATACATAGACTAAATGCATGACCTCATTGCTGTCATTTTTAATACTATGTGTAACTGTCGGCGGGATGAATGAAATAGTTCCTTTCCTGATCTTTTCCGGTTTTCCATTAAAAAACATCTCGCCGTGGCCGGACATAAAATAAATGATCTCTTCTTCTTTTTGATGAACATGTTCCGGGGCATGGGACTCCGGTGGAAAATCAGCCACCCCAAATGCCATATTCTTCGATTTTCCAAAGTGCAGGGGGCTTACGATCATTTTATGCTTTCTTCCAGGTAACTCTTTTGCTTCGACTTCACTTTCATTAATAGTATACATATAAATCCCTCCTTCTAAATTTTTTAATAATCAGATCTTTCCTTTTTTATATAGATCATCCAGTATGATAGGGTCGTGACTCGTGAGTATTATATCTGCCCGGTCCCTTATTTTCTTATAACCTTCATAACACTCCCATAGATTATAATAAAAACCTATAGGATGATTTTTTTTTATATTATTTATTAAAAAAGCAATATCAGAAGTAAACACTGCTTTCCCGTTTTTTGTATCGACTTCAAATGCTGTACAGCAGGGAGAGTGTCCTCCAACCCAGAAAGCTTTGATCCCTTCAATTACTTCTAATTCATCTTCAACAAAAAGCATTTTCCCGGGAGGAAGCGAAGCCATATACCCGATGGGTCCCTCCGGAAAATCCAATGGATTATAATAATATGGCCTTTGCTTCTTCATGTATTCAAGCCAGCCTTTTTTAGACAATACGATCTTTGCATTAGGGAAAAGGCCGATATTTGAGCAGTGGTCGTGATGAAGATGAGTTAAAAAAACATGATCGACTTCTTCAGGATCAATATTTGCCTTACTTAATATTGATCCTATTTTTTCATCTTCAGGAATATTAAACACATTTTGCCCATTATATTTTTCAATCTGTATCTTATTGATCTCTTCGACATCTCCACATCCCGTATCAATAAGTACAGTGTTTTCCCTGCTTTTTAAAATATAAACATAAGTGCATAATTGATACATTTTATCTAAATGGCTCAGGTGATAAATATTAGGGCCTGGCAAAGAATCTACGGTCCCATTCCTATAAATTTCTATTTCAAATTTCATTTTCTAAGCTTTCTATTTATTTGCAGTGCTCTAAAAATAAATCAGGTCTTATTATCCTGGCCGGAATACAGGGCTCTGCACTCAGGCTGCTCCCTGACCGAGGATAAATCTGGTTCTTCTTTAGACTGTTCGATTAATTTAGGATTAAGCTTTAATGCTTTTTTCAATGTTCTTACTGCTTCAAACTCTTGGCCCGAAAGGGCATAGAAACGTGCGAGATTGTATTTTGCTGTACCGATCATACCTGGAGTCGCAGGCAGCTGTTCCATAAGCCCTGATGCATCATTCCACAGGTTGATAGCATAAAAGGCCTCACTGCGATTAACATAATATTTAGCAAGATGGCCAATAGGATGCAGGTAGCTTGAGAAAATAATGATCTTCCATATCGCTATCCCATCCTGCCAGGGTAATGTTTTCTGGCTGGTCAAATCCTTATGAGCAGCAGCAGTAATGCTGGATACCAGGGTTTTATGGGCTTCTCCAGCATATTTTATGATATCATCCCAGGAACGGGTCCGGTTTTTTTCAAAGACCTCTTTATTTATCTCATGTCCGACAATAGGAGGGGATTCACCACTTAGGGTACCTGTTATATTATTTGCCTTATTTAGCTTCCAGAATGAATTATGTGCGATCAGGTCCTTAGCGGACCAATGCTTAAATGAACCGGTTTCGGCGCGCTCTCCATCTGAGAGTCTCCCAATAAGAATTTGCTCTTCTTCGTAGGCCAGCCTTATTAAACGTATCAGTTCGGTTTTGAGTTCCTTCAAATGATACCATCCAATTTAATTATTACAGGCTTAAGATATTGAAATTATGATAAGTCAAAAAAAGTATTTTGTATATATCAATATAATATAAAATTTATAGTAGCTGTACGGATTTATTCAATTAAATATTTACTGCCTGCATTATTTACTTGCACGGACAAGTATTATTATTTATACTTGATTACTACCTGAAAGAGCGTAAAAAAGTATAAAATAGGATTATCAAAAATAAAGGAGGGCCATGAAGACTTCAGATTATTTCCCAGTGATACCTGATTCCGAATTTAAGACCAGGCTGCAGAGATTTAAAGAAAAAATGTCTCAAAAAGGCATAGACCTGGTGGTTGCGTTTTCTAATCTTCTGGACCCATCTGCAGTAAGGTATTTTACTGATGTATCACCTGTCAATGAGAGCTCGGCACTTGTGATCCCCCTGGAGGGAGAAGCTATTATGTGTTCCGGGCAGGCGTGCCATGAATGGTCCAGGTTTAAATCAAAAATAGAAGAAGTAAGGATCTTCCCGGAAGTAGGAGAGGTGTCCGGAGTAGAATATAATATTGAAGGCCAATATGATTTCAGGGAATTGTTTTTAGAGTTGAAAGAAAATTACAATATAAAAAAGATAGGAATCATAGGAGACCTTATTTTTCCTTTTGAGATATATAAAAAACTTGAGGAAGTTTTTCCGGATCTTCCTAAAATAAGTGCAGAGGGCCTTATGTATGAACTCAGGATGCAAAAATCAAGCAATGAAATAGAGTGCATGCGTAAAGCCGGCCAGATAATAAGCGAGTCATTTGAATATGCCTATTCCAGGCTAAAACCAGGGATCACCGAACTGGATATACAGTCAGATATAGAAGGCCAGCTACTCCGGCTGGGAGCTGAAGCATACTGCCTTTCTTTCAGTCCCATGATACCTTCAGGTCCTTCGCATTCAAACTTATGCATGAACCGGAATACCCTGCGTAAAGTAGAGGAAAGTGAAATAATCGACCTCCAATCAGGAGCCCTGTATGAAGGCTATAATTCAGCACTTTGTACCCCTGTGGTCCTGGGTGAGATCCCTGGTGAGATAAAGGAAGCGGTCAGGATCGCAGACGAAGCTAAAAATATAGTTGCTGCCACATTGAAGCCTGGCGTCTCTTCTAAAGAATTATATAATACCTATATCGATTTTTTAGAAAAAAAAGACTACAGCAAATTCAGCCCTTATGGTTCCGTGCATTCTATTGGCATGCTCGAATGCGAGTCTCCATTCTTCGCACCCCAGAAAGATGTATTACTGAAGGAAAATATGACTGTTTGTATTGATGCATATTTCCGGAACCTGCCCTGGGGAGCTTTCAGGATCGAAGACACTTACCTGATCAATGAAAGCGGAGCTGAACTTTTAACTGATTTTAACAGTGAATTTTTAAAGAAGATCTTTTAATCATTTTATCCACAAGGAACTAAGGCAGGCCGGTTGCTAATAGTTTAAAAGCTTGGATATTAATTTTAAAGATCAATATTCTTTGACCAGCTTCCTGGTGATATCTACAATATTTTCAGGCTGCGGTACATAAAATTTTTCCATTACCGGTGAGAACGGTGCAGGTGTATTGGGTGAAGCGATCCGTGTAATGGGAGCCAGCAGATAGTCAGGAATTTTTTCTGAGATCTGGACCCCTATTTCAGCTCCGATCCCGCCCTGTTTTGGAGCCTCTTCAATAATAGCGACTCTCCCTGTCTTTTTAACAGAGCCCAGGATCAATTCCATATCCAGCGGCCATAATGTCCTCGGGTCGATGACTTCACACGAGATTCCCTCTTTTTCTAAAATATTAGAAGCAGCCATACTATTATGCATCATTAAAAGGCTGGCGATAAGGGTTATGTCTTTCCCTTCCTTTCTGACGATCCCTTTGCCTATGGGCACAATATAATCCTCATCCGGTATTTCGGATGATGCATCCATTCCCCCTGATTCCTTTCTTGGCCCTGTGGCCCCATATAATAGCTTATGTTCAAAGATCAGTACCGGATCATCATCCCTGACCGCTGCTTTTAAAAGTCCATAGGCATCATAAGCTGTAGCTGGAGCTAATAATTTTAAGCCAGGGCATGATATAAAATATGATTCAAGGCTCTGGGCATGCTGTGATCCTCTTCCTGTGACTCCCACAGGTGCCCGTATTACCAGGGGTACTTTCAATTTACCTCCTGACATATACCTCAGCTTGGCAATTTGATTTGCTACCTGGTCCATTGCACAAAACAGAAAATCTCCATACTGTACATCTGCAATAGGTCGCATCCCCACTATAGCCGCACCGCAGGCAGCTCCCATTATGCCTATTTCTGAAATAGGCGTATCGATGATCCTATCCCTGAATTTTTTTTCCAGGCCCAGGGTCACTGTGAAAGCGCCGCCAAAACCTCCGGGGATCCCAATATCTTCCCCGATGCAGAATACATTCTTATCCCTTTCCATTTCATCATGAATGGCTTTGCGTAATGCTTCAGCAATAGTCAATCTCAATTGGGCACCTCCATATTTATATATAAGTCATTGTAAGTATCCTCCGGTTTAGGGTCAGGACTGTTTTGGCCAAATTCAACTGCTTCATCTATCATACTTTCAACCTTTGCTTTTATTTTTTCAATTTCATCCTTATCTGCAATATTTTCTTTCAGCAGTAACTTCTCAAACAAGACTATGGGATCCCTGCTTTTCCAATATTCACTTTCCTCTTTTGGTATATAGTTATTGGGATCACTTCTTGAATGCCCGCAAAACCTAAAAGTTTTAAGCTCCAGAAGAGTGGGGCCCTTACCTTTCCTTGCTTCATCTATAGCTTCCCCGGCTTTAACATATACTTCCAGTACATCCATTCCGTCAGCTATGACCCCTTTCATGCCATAGGCCCCGGCCCTATCTGCAATGTCCTTGATCCTCGTTGTTTTTTTTATATTAGTGGATGCCCCGTATTGATTATTCTCGCATACAAATACTGCCGGCACATTATAGACTGCTGCCATATTCAGTGCCTCATGGAAAGCTCCTTCATTTGAGGCTCCATCACCAAAAAAGCTAACTGCTACTCTTTTTTCATTTCTCATTTTAAAAGCCAGTGCCATACCCATGGTTATAGGAATATTACCCCCGACAATAGCGATTGCTGGAAGCATCCCTTTTTCTACATCTCCAAGATGCATGGAGCCGCCTTTCCCTTTGCAGCATCCAGTGGTCTTTCCATACAGCTCTGCAGTTATTTCTCTTATGGGGATCCCCCTGGCTATGGCATGTCCGTGAGGCCTATGAGAAGAAGCTATCATGTCATCCTTCTTCAGGGATGTACAGACACCTACGGCACATGCTTCCATTCCTATATATTGATGAACAGTGCCCGGCATTTTTCCCTCCAGGAATAAATATCTTATCCTCTCCTCAAAATTACGAATCTCGACCATTTTCTGGTAAATATTTAAAATTTTTTTATTTCCAAGCTCCTTAATGATTTCTTTGCTGTTCATTTTATCGATATCTCCTCCTCTAAAAATTTCTTAAACCGGGTCAAAAATTCTGCACCCTGGGCGCCACTGGCAATCCTGTGGTCAATACTTGCCGTGACATTAAAAGCGTTTTTTATATGGGTACTATTGTCTTCTTCGATGTGTATGATTTTTTTTATCCTCCCAATAGCTATAAGCGCTGCCTGAGGGTAATTAATAATACCATAGAACTCCTCTATAGGATACATCCCCAGATTGCTCATAGTAAATGTGCCCCCGGATATATCATCCGGCTCTAATCCTTTATTTTGTGCCTTCGATACAAGCAATTTTACTTCCCGGTCTATCCCGGAAATATCTTTTTTATTGGCATCCCTTACCACTGGAACATAAAGCTCGTCTTCGACCGCCACTGCTAATCCAATATTAATCCCTGGATATTGATATATTTTATTATCTTTAAAATAACTGTTTAGCCCGGGGAAATCCTCTAAAACTCTCGAAGCAGCATAAAGCAGGTATGAATACATAGAAATAGCTTTATTATCTGCCTTATCCTCCTGTTTTCTTTTTAATATTTCGTCTGCAAATATTTGTACCTTTAAATAATAATGAGGTATATCTCTTTTACTTTTGATCAAATTGGCAGATACGGCCTGCTGATTCCCGGATAGAGTATAAATACTTGTTTCCTCTCCCACTTTTTCATCCAAGGTCTCTTTACTTGAATGAGAGCTTATATGATCCTCCAGATCCTTTCTTGTTATAGTTCCCCCCGGCCCGGTACCTTTAATACCAGAAATATCGATATTTTTCTTAAATGCAATATTTTTTACTAATCTTGTTGCCCTGACCTCAGATGGGACTTCCTTAAAGGTCTTTATATCCTTGGATATTTTATCATTTCCGGTCTCAACCCTATTGCCGGCTTTTTCCGCCTCTTTTGATTTTTCAAGTACTTTTTCTCCCGGTTCCCCTAAAACTGCTATTACTGCACCGGCTTCGACCATACTGCCTGGTTCACCGTAGATCTTTAAAATGGTACCCCCGGCAAAACTCTCCACATCCATTACTACCTTATCAGTTTCAACCTCACATAAGATATCGCCTTTTTCTATCTTCTGTCCCTCTTTAGCGCGCCATTTCAATAATTTTACTTCTTGTGTGGTCTGGCTGAGATTTGGCATTATTATCTCTGTTGACATATTTAAAAACTCTCCCTTTTAACTTTCATCCAGAACATTCTGAGCCCTGCCGGCACTTCCATACTGTCTCATCAGCTCTTCCACCACTTTGCTGACAGCGATCCTGGCCTGTACCAATATATCATTTTTAAAGCCCGAGCCTATCACTTCATAGATATTGTGATCCTCTCCAATAATAGAAGATGTATTTTCCAATACATTTAAATAGGCCCTTTTCATTATACTCCCGACATTTATTTTCCTGATTCCCAGTTCGATGGCCGAATCCATTTCATCCGGATCTATATAGCTTCCCCCATGTAATACTAGTGGTACATTTGTTTTTCTTTTTATCTCTTTTAACCTTTCCAGATCAAGATGAACATCGATTTTACCCTGGACATGGGCCTGGCCGATATTAATTGCAAGAGCGTCAATACCTGTTTTCTCAATAAATGATACTGCAAGATCCGGGTCGGTAAGATTCGATTTGTCAGAAGTCTCCACCATTTCACCTGCGACTCCCAGCAATGCTGCCATTTCACCTTCAACAAAAACTGATTTCTTATGGGCCTTATCGACCACCCTGGCTACATTTTCTACCTGTTCATCATAGGGAAGGTCCTCGTCAGAAAACATGACCATTCCATAACCCCGGTCTATCGCTTCAAATACAACTTCCAGTACAGGAGATTCATTAAAGAGGGTGCAGACCGGTACAGATGCATTCCCGGCTACTTCCCTGGCAATTTTTTCATAAAGAGCAGGAGGATCTTCGACCACCCGGTTTTTATGAGTAAGAAAAATGCCGCTAAACCCCACGATCACCGGTGAACGGGTGGCCTCAGCAGCATCGATCACAGCCAGGAGAGACTCCAGGTTCCAGCTTTCAAAGTATCCGACAGCATATTTACCCGACTCTGCATCTGCCATAAGTTTTTCAAATGAGACTATAGGCATATATCATCTATTTCTCACTTTAGCCAGGTCCCGGAAGTCCTGTTTCAAATGTTTATATAAGTTTTTATAAATCTTGAAATACTCCATATATCTTTCGTGGTTTTCTTTAATAGGTTCCATCAGGTCAATATATTCCGCTTTTTCTTTTGCAATTGTATAATCCTTGAAAATTCCCGTAGACACACCTCCAAGAATAGCATCCCCGAAAGGTGCACCTATCCTGCTCTTAACTAAAACTGTCGGAATATTAAATACATCAGTAATAATTCTTCTCCAGAGCTTACTCTTTGCTCCACCCTCGTTTAATACGATCGGGTAATTGATCTTCTCTCTTTTCTCTTTTACCAGGCAGAAGGAATCATATAATGCATAGCCTACTGATTCCATCATGGCTCTAACAATATGGCCTTTGGTATGATTCAGTGATAGTCCAAATATGACTCCCCTGGCGTGTGCATCCCAGAGGGGAGTTCTTTCACCCATAAGATACGGCAGTACCACCAGTCCTTCACTGCCAAGCTTGATTTTTTCTGCTTCCATATTGAGAACATCGTAAGCATCTATTTGATCTACTAGATTTTCCATGGCTAATTCAAGATGAGAAAAATTATCTCTTACATATCGGATCAATTGTCCGCCAGTAGTCGTACAGGAGATAGTCACAAAATTATTTTTTGACTCAACAGTATATGCAATTGCGATCATGCTTTTTAAAAAATTCGTATCTTTATGGATAACACCAATAACGCCGCAGGTGCTGAGGTTCATCTGGATATCCCCTTCTTCTATAGCTCCTGCCCCTACCCATCCGGCACATGCATCAGCCTGCCCGGCCGGTACGGGTATTCCTCCGACCAGGCCTGTCTCCGCGGCAGCTTTTTCTGTGACTTCTCCTATTATATCCTCGCAGGCGAATATCTCAGGAAATATTTTGATATCAATACCGATTTCTTCTAATAATCCTTCATCAAATTTATGTTCCCTGATATTATAGCCCCCATGGAATGATGCATTTGAATAATTTATTGTTGCCTTGCCTGTCAGTTTAAACCTGATAAAACCATCTATGGTCAAAGCTTTATATATTTGTTTAAATGATTCCGGCCTGTTATTTTTCTCCCACATAAGATTTACAATAGATGGATGGTCTTCTAGTCTATTGCCCGTGATCTCAAAGATCTTATCTTCCCCTATATTATCTTTGAGCCATTCAACTTCTTTGACCGCCCTTCTATCCATCAGGTTGTAGGCTAACTGAACAGGGTTACCGGCTTTATCTATCATGACCATGCAGGGCAAAGCCGAAGAAGTTCCTATTCCCTTAATATCTTTTGGATCAATCGATGCCCTGGATATGCATTCCTTTATGATTTCACAGCAGATTTCCCAATATAGGACAGGGTCATGCTCCGACCACCCGGGCTTACTTGTGATTATGGGATATTCCCTGAAAGAATATGACAGAATATTAGCCTCTTCATCAATAATACAGGCTTTGGCTCCTCCGGTACCATAATCAATGCCTAGTAGATAATTTGAAATTTGGAGCCTCCTTTTCCCTGTTGGTTGAATTGTTTTTAAAGATTTAGCTATTAATTCAATCTCTATATATAAATAAGTAAATCGTTTTACATATTCTATCCAACATCAATTAAAAAAACAATTACAATATTAAGCCTGCATAGGTCTGCCACAGGAGCTTTTTTTCATTCACAAGCCTCCTGGTCCTGGAGCATATAATTAACCATCGCTATTTTTAAATATTATTCTATAATGTTCATTATATTCTTTGATCTCTGGATAAATAATCCATGAAACGGACTATCTGTTTTAGGGCCAGACACTGTTTTTTTATTATTATTTTTAAGACAATCCTACGGGAAGGGGTAAAAAATGTTAAATGAGACTATTTTGGTTGGTAAAAATTGTTTTATATCGGGAGCATCAGGTTCAATTGGAGAATGTTATGCAATGAGATTTGCAAAGGAAGGCTGTAATTTATTTTTAACAGGTACAAATGACAAAAAACTTGAGAAATTAAAAAAAGATATTGAAAATTCTGTATCTGATGAAATAAAAATATTTTATGCCTCAGGTGATTTTGAAAATGTAGATTCTATAAATAAAGTCCTGGACACGGCTAAAAAAACAATAGGAGATATAGATATTTTAATAAATAGTATTGGCGTCACGCAGTTTGAGCCTTTTATTAGTAGCACTGTAGAAGATTTTGATAAAATGTTTAATTTAAATGTCAGGGCGCCGTTTATTCTATGCAAGGAATTGTGCAAGGATATGATTAAAAATAAATGGGGCAGGATAATAAATATAGGCTCTACCACATCTTATAGCAGTATTTCAGTTGCTCCATTATATTCTTCCTCAAAACATGCGATCCTGGGATTGAGCAGGGCGATCAGCCAGGAGCTGAGTAAATATAATGTCCGTGTTTTATGTGTATCTCCGGGCCCTGTAAAATCAGTAATGGGAAAGAAAGTAGTAAAAATGTTTGATGAAGATTGGGATTCTTTTATTGATCCCGAGGAAATCGCTGATTATACTGCCCATGCAGTCAAGTTTGATGACACTATGGTTTCTGAAGAAATAAGATTAAATAGATTGCAGGAAAGATTTTAGGGCTTATAAATATAATAGTATAGAAACTATGATTATGCTTAGAAAGGAATAATATGCCGCATGTTATAATTAAACTATGGCCCGGCAGGACTGAAAAGCAAAAAGCCGGCCTCTGTAAAAAAATCACTGAAGCATTGATAGATTCAATAAATGTACCGGACAGTTCTATTTCAGTAGCTATTGAAGAGATACCCGAAAAAAAGTGGAAAGAGATGGTCTATGATCCTGATATAGCCGGGAAAAAAGATCTACTCTACAAAAAACCGGGATATACTCCTTCCTGATAACATTATCTAAAAAAGCCGGATATCCACAAAAGGGTACAAGAAGACCTTTAATTGTTTGTCTCACCGGGCTCAATACCGGAACTGATCAATTTATCCAGCGCATCAGTTACGGCTTTTATGGGGGTGAACTGGCCATTGTTCTTGATAGTAATACCTACAAGCCGGCCTTTGGAGCTCAGTATGGGGCTGCCGCTTTCACCTTCAACAGCATCACTGAATCTTTTAAAAATGTTTATTTTCCTATTGATATTTCCCAAAACATATACCGGCTCTTTGTCTGTTTCGTCTACGATCAGCCCTCTACCTACAGAATGGTGTTTAAAGATCGCATAGTCATTATTGTTTGCAGAGTCATTATTATAATCTATAAGCTCAGGGTAGACCCATATTCCGCTTAAATTAGACTTGAATCCAAAGTCCGTGTATTCGATTCCATCATATTCAATACAATGGCCTGCTGTGATCAAATAATACTCGTCCTTATACATCATACCAAAAGCCGTAAAATTTTTTTTCGGGCCTCCACCCACAGGTTCAGCTGTTCCATAATATACTGTAGATGACAAAAGATTAAAATTTTTGATAATTATACCGAATTCTTTTATTTGCTGGTTTTTTACATCAAATTCAGTCTCAAGCCTGGAAATCTCAGATTCCAGGTCTTGATTATCCGGCCCGCCTGGATACAGGCTATTTTTACATCCTGTAATAAGCAAGGTAAAAGCAATGATCAGTACTATATAAAAAAAAGTAATTTTTCTCTTCATCATCATATAACAGGCAATAAGAGTTATTAAATTAAGCCGGCTGCTTCCAGGTTGCAGGTACAGAAAAAGGGAGTATTCCCAGTAAATTTTCCCAAAAAATATTTTACCAGATTGAAAGCTTTAGGAAAAGATTAGAAATAATAATGATTTAGGCCTAAAGATTAACTTACTCTTTTTAGAATTGGAGCATTCTATTAATTTTTAGGCTTTCCCGTCTATTTTATAGTATTCGTAGTAGAACCAAAACCAGTATAATATAAATGAAAGAGAAGTCAGGACAATTCCAATAATTTCTACAACACCGTAAGCATCATCCTGGTACATAAACAAAGCTAAAATAGGTATTAAAATAAAATTGGCAATTATTGCAATGGAAAATGTTGTCCTTCTTAGTATTTGCCAAAAACCTTTTACATTCTCAGTTCTCGATGAAGATGATCTTATTGCAATTGCATGGTGTATCCAAAGACAAAAAAGTACAAAAGAAAGTACAGGTATTAAAAGTAAGGCGTAATTGAATTGTTCCCTTAATGAGAATACTCCAATGCCGGCAGTAAAAACAAGATTCCAATTGATTATAGAAAACTGAAAACTTGATCTCTGTTCTATCTCTTTTTTATTCATTTAATTATTTTTATTTTAGATGCGCTATTTAAGATATACATCAAATCATTCTAAAAAAATAGCACTTTTATAGAAATTCTTCCCTTAAACCTGCAATCAATTTTGATAATGTGATCAATCCGCCATCAGATACAATAAAGCCTTCTTCCACTCTATTAGAACCGATACCCGGGACCCCAAAAAGACTGACATCAAAATTTATACCCATTCCTGGAATAAATTCATATCGCGAATTCTCATCCGGGTACGGTGATTCAGCTTCTGCCAGGCCATTACCGTGAATAGGAGGATATAGATCATGTTTTTCTAAACCATTATCTTTAAAATATTTACTTATTTCCTTTACGACTTCCCCGGCCTTTATACCTTTTCTAATACTATTTATACCTATATCCTCTGCTTTCACCAGATGATAGATAAACTCATTCTGTTCAGGGGAAGGTTTATGGCCCGCAACAAAAGGCCACTCATTTGATGCAATATAGCCTTCATATCTTATAGCCAATGCTGACATGATCATATCGCCCTTGACTATTCTTTTTTCAGAAGGTCTTCCGATAACTGTGTTTGTCCTTTCACCTGAAGCAAAAATAGAAAATACTATATGTTCTGCACCGGCATCGCTGGCAGCTTTTTCCCCGATTGCAGCAGCCTGTATTTCGGTAAGGCCCACTATATCTGCATCAAGAAGTGCCTTATATCCTATATCACATATTTCCCAGGCTTTTTTTAATACCTTGATTTCATCAGGACTCTTTACAATCCTTAAATCATATAATAGATTATCTCCATTTATTGATTTAGAATCTCTAAAGTTAGATAATATTTGATCATACAGCACTACAGACATAGCATCTACTCCGCAAATTGAAAACTTATTGATTTTCTGATTATCCATTATCTCATCTGCCACCTCGGGGATAGTGGTAAATTCAATATTGGTAAAACCAACTTCTTCCGGGACATAAGACATACCGATCTCCCTGATCAATCTTATATCCTTCCATGCTGACATCTCCTTTGCCAGATTTTCACATTCAGGCGACACCAATAGTATTGGATCTCTTTTTTTACCAATAGCAAGCATGCCCCTTTCAAAAAGCGGCCAGTAATTTGAAATATATCTTAAGTTTTCACATCTATACTCATCGCCATACACAAATAATAGATCAATATTATTCTCATCCATTTTTTCTTTGACTTTTTCTATTCTGCTATCAAACTCTTCTTTTCTTATTTTTATCATCCCTTTATCCTTTCAAAGATCATAATTTGACGATCCCTTTCTATCTGTCCGGCGCTCCAGGTAAAAACATCAATTCTTTTTTACTCATCATTGTTTTAAAGACTTATAATAATTTATCTTTTCTTATCCTGTGCCAATAAATCAAATATAATAATATTTGCCCTTTTTCTTCTTTAGATGGATCTCACTTAAAAATGTAGGCGATTGCCTGAATCTGGTATATTCCCTGTCACCGCTAATGGGCCATGGTTTTTCTTCGGTCTCCTTGACTTCACCTTCCAGCCGCTCACCTAATATAAATTGAGCAGGGACTCTTTGATCGGTATCACACTCGACCTGGATATTCAGAGGATTTGAAAAACTATTATAGACATTTTCAACCATTTCAAATTTACTTGCAGTATCATCATTATCCTTAAATGCAAAAGGCATAAATATCATATCCTCAAAATATGAGCTTGATCTGGGAAGAAGGGTCATTCTTTGTGGATTCTGGGAGCCGAATGGGAATATCAGGTCCCTTGTACTGTAAACCCATGGGCCCCAATTTAAATACTGTTCATAATGCTCTACCCTGGCTAATCCGCCTTCTCTTCTCATATTGGCCAGATTTAATGTTATTATTGCAAATCCAAGACCATAATCTGAATTAAAAAAAGCAGTCCAGGGAGTATCTGCCGCATATCTTAGTCCTATTTCTTCAAATCTTGGCAAATCGGTGATCTTAAGACTTTTTATCTCACCCGTCCTATCTCTAAGTGCAAATTCCTTTGCAATATCATGGTTAAATACAACTTCGCCATTTCTTAAAGCCTGTATATAAATGTCTTTTTTAATATCTATAACTGAATTTACTCTTATATATGGACATTTAGAATAAAAAACATAAGTCTGCGAAACCTCTGTTTCCGGGTATAATGGAAGCTGGTCATGTCTCTGGGTAACCGCAAAAATAGGGCCATCGACCTGGTAATAATTTTTAGGTGACTTCCAATCAGCAACATGTGTCCAGGCTCTTGGAGGTGAATAAATCCCAGGATTCCAGTGTATTGATCCATTTGTCTCTATCTTATGTTCTAATCTTTTATTTTTACCCATCTTTATATCGATTTCATAGATAGAACCGCTTTGGGGATGCATTTTCATAGAGTAATAAAGGTTCTCAATATCCGTTCCCACACCTTTGCCTCCGACTGTCATATCGGATTGGTAATCTGGTGCATTTGCTTTATTATTTCCATAAAATACAAGATAAACCGCTCCTGACTTAGCCGGAACATCGGCATAGAATCCAATATCAAAAGTTATTGAATGCTGTGCCGTATCATCACTGGCCTCTTTATACGGTTCTGATACTGAATTTACCTGGCTGGGAATCTCTTCTTGTTTTCCACTTACCGTATCAATACATACCACCCTTATTTCTTTTAAGGGGTCATCGATCCTATCATCATAAACTGATGTTGAGATGTGTATGGGTTCATTTTTTCTTTCGATCCCATCTCTTTCTGTTAATATAACTGAGAAATAATATTTCCAATCTTTATTCCAATATCCGCTATAGCCTGGCGTTCTTCCATTGTAATCAAGGGTCCCCTTGTCTTTGCTGTCCTCTGAGACCAGCTCCATACTGACAGCAAATCCATCACCGGCTACCCAGTCCCCCCGGGCAATTATCCAGGATACCGAATTAGCATCAATACGAGGGTCATAAACAAAACTTTCTGCATTAAAAATGAGAAAATCCCTGGTTCCCTTATTATTTATTTTTAGCTTATCGATATAATAATCTGAAGAACTTTTGTTTCTTATCTTGATTTTTACATGATAATAGGGGAATTTTGCCACTGGATGAGAACATATTGCCTCTTCAATTATTAAGTTATCACTCAAAACACCCTCCTCCTATAGTAGGATATTAAAAATATTAATTTATTTTCCCTCCACACCATTTCAATATGACATATAAAAAAATTTTAGTTAATAATATTAAATCACCTACTTTAACAAACTCATCCTGTGCATGTGCATTGCCTCCTCTTGGACCAAGGACAATTGTAGGCGTATTAAAATATTTATGGAAAATAAAGCCATCACAAGCAAACTTTGCACCTTCTACTTTCGGTGGCCGGCCGTTGAAACCCTCAAAACCCTCTTTTATCAAAGGAATGCCCGGGTGATCCGGGTTTGTTTCAAACGGCCATAAATACCTGGTCATTCCTATGATTTTTGGAATATTTGCCAGATCCTTTTTATCATTTCTGGCAATATCCAGGATAAAACTACTGAATTCATCGTCCAGGTCCTTTTCAGAAAAACCAGGTAAACTCTGGACGAAGACAGAAAACCAGGCTTTGTCCGGAATAGTAATATTCCCCCCAGGGCTGAGATCTCCTATCTGTGCCTTATCAAGAATAACCTCCCTTGGCTTTTTTTCACCCTTATAGTAGAACCCGGTGGGATCTGCATTACTGTTTATATGATCAGAATAATCACTCATGGATCTCATTAAGGCACCCAGCCCATATGCCGGATTTATTAACTCCTCGCCGCCATAACCTGTCCCAGCTTTGCCTTCGGTAACAACTTTATAGACCTTTCCGCCTTTGCATGCCGGGCACAAGCTAAGCATCGATGGTTCCGGGACTACTGCAAGATCTGCATTGTATCCCCTCAACCTGCCTGCAAGGGTACCATTTGAACCGGCATTTTCTTCATCGACCACACTTTCCACAATTAAACTGCCGTCAAGTTCGATATTTAAATCTGATATGATTTTAAGAAGTATAAAAGTTGAAGCTATCTGCCCCTTCATATCCAGCGAGCCTCTTCCGTAAAGATTTCCATCCTCTATTTTTCCACTAAAGGGATCATTTTCTTTCCAGGGGAGAGGATTTCTGGTAACCGTATCCATGTGGCTTGAAAAGATTATTGACCTGCCGTCACTTTTACCTTTTATCTTCCCGGCCACATTCGGCCTACCTTTATAATTCCTTCCCTTAAAATAAGCAGGATGATCTGATATTCCTTTGACTTCTGATGGTGTAAATATATCCAGCTCTAAATATTTTGTACCTCTAAATTTATCATATAGAAATTCCTGGGCTTTTTTCTCAAAACCATCAGGTGCAATATTTTCGGATGGTATTTTCACCAGATCCCTGGCAAGGTCTATGATCTCTTTTTCATAATTACAAACGATTGCATCAATTTTTTTTAAAAGATTTTCATCTTTCATCTTAACCACCCTGAAATAAATTTTTACGGCATTATAAGAAATTACTTTATCTGGAAAAGTTTGGCCTAAGACCTAAACACTTAAAAATCTTTTAGGATTCACCTTGATTATGGTATTTATATCTTTTTCCTCTATACCCTCTTCAGACATCATTGCCGTGATATTGCTCAATATATGATCATATCCCCAGCCGCCATACCTATGAAGTAATGTTTTCAGGCAAATATCACAAGAAACAAGGACATTATTTACAAAACCATCCTCAATAAAACTTTTTATTGCCCTCACCCTTTCAATATCCCTGGCAAAGATACCTCCTGCAAATCCTCTTCCCTTTTTATCTATAAAAAATTCTTTTCCAAAATCATCAAATTCAATAAATGCGCCAGCTTCCATTATAGATCTGCAGTAATCATGGTCTATTTCAACATCTATATGGCAAATACATACTTTTGTTATATCAGCTTTATTTTCCCGGAATATTTTTAATATCTCTGCTGCCCTATTTCCCCATGGATAGGTATGGACCAAAACACCCAGACCTGTTTCTTCCTGGACAATAGCAGATGCGATAAGGACTTTATTCTCTGTTTCACCTATAGGTTCACTGGTACCTATTTCACCGATTAAGCCCGCCCTGATATTTGTATCATCGATCCCGACTTTTATTTCTTTAATCATCTCTTCTGCGATCTTTTCCACAGGAATCTCCCGGAGCTTTTCGGAATGTGTATCCCCAGTGTAATATCCGCATCCTGTAATAATTGCAATTCCCGTAGACCTTGAAATCCTCTTGAGTGCAAGAGGATCCCTGCCTATGCCAATATTAGTGGCATCAGCTACGGCGTCACCTCCTGCTTTCTTAAAATTCATTAATTCCTGCTCCGCAAGTTCCTCGTCATCTAGAACAAGGTTATCTCTTATAGCATACGGATTCCTGGACAGTGCTCCAAGTTTTTCTATTGTAACTTTTTGCTCCGACTGCTTTCTCAGAGTGATCTCTTCAAATCCTGTAAACTGATTTCTTAAATCGATAAGCACATGTTCGTGGGGAGACATGATATCAATATCATCGCTGGAAATTTCTCCGGTAACTGTGATTAATTTTGAAGGCCCTGATCTGTCTGTATTTTCAGAGTTCATTTCTTAAATCCTTAAACGGTTTGTTTGATATTTCAAAAAATACAAAAATCTTGATTTACAATATATTAAGGTTGTAGAAAATTTAAATCGTTTGCGTTATAATTATAAAATAACTTATTATATATATATTGTCAAATATTTATACAAGTAATCAACAATGAAAAGAGTAAAATTAAAGGATATAGCAGTACTATTAAATCTTTCCGAATCCACTATTAGCCGGGCGCTTGCAAATGACAAAATGATAAGTAAAAAAACCCGCGAAAAGGTCCTTAATGCTGCCAGGGAACTTAATTATTTTCCAAATCTTATAGCAAAGAGCTTAAAGAAGAAAACAACTGAAGTTTTTGGTTTGATGATCGGGGATATCACAAATCCTTTTTATACTGAAATGATCAAGGGTATGGAAGATATTGCAAATAAATATAATAAGAGTATTATTTTAACTCATTCCGATCAAAACCCTTCAGAAGAACTAAAAAATTTAAACATACTCTACAGCAGGCAAGTCGATGGAATAATAATAACTTCCCTGATTGAAAAACAGTCAATTGATTTCCTGAAACAGATCAATGTACCATCAGTACTTGTGGATATAAAACCTATTCCTAACTTTCCGGCAAATTATGTTTACACTGATGGTGAGGCCGCTGGTTATATGGGAACAAGACATTTGATTGAAAATGGCCACAAAAAGATCGCTCTTGTGAACGGCCCTAAAAATTTTTCTTCAAGCAAACAATTGGAAGCAGGTTATTTAAGAGCTTTGAAAGAATATAAAATAATCCCTGATCCCCATTATATTTTTAGTGACAATGAAAATCTTAAAATATCGGGAGGTTATAAAACAATGAAAAAAATATTTGGATTAAAAGACGGAGAATGGCCTACTGGCATTTTATTTATAGGTGATAATACTGCAATCGGGGCATACGATGCGATTTATGAAAAAGGATTGGAGATCCCAAAGCATTTTTCACTGGTGGGTTATGACGATATTTATTTTTCTAAATATCTGTCACCTCCACTTACGACCATTTCCCAGGCAAAATATAAACTTGGTTCCAATGCCATGAATTTATTACTGGAAAAAATAAAAAACCCCGGGTTTTCTGAAATTAAAATGATGCCTGGGCTGATATTAAGAAAATCAACGGCCTCATTAATACACCAATAATAATTTTTCAAAAAAATTTGTGCCATGGCAGCCTAAAAAACTGCAACTGTAAATATGATTAAAAACCGATCATTGTTGATCTTATATGTAAAAAATCCTATCTTTGTATTCTGATAAAATCTTTTGATTGGATTCTTCACCACCATCCACATTGTGTGCCATGAATACTGGCGGCGTAATCCCCCGTGCAAGTAATTCCTCCACAGTTGCAGCGACCATGCATTGTAATACTGCGGTGCTGGTGATCCCGGATGCCGGACAAAACTTTGGTTTCATGCCTTCTGCTTCCATGATGGCATCCCCGGCAACTGCCTTATTGTCAAGCACTACATCCGCATATTCATACATATTCTTGCCGCCAGGGTGCCTGGATTTCACGGATTTACTATAATCAAGCCCGGTCACAGCTATCACTTTGATCATGCGCTCTTTGGCAATCTTTGCAAATTCAATAGCAATCGCATTTCTCCCTGAAACAGATACAACGATCAATGCATCACCTTTTTGGATAGGAGCATAATCCAGGGCAATTTCTGCATAACCCTCCAACCTTTCCATCCTGCCTGTTAATCCAAAAGGCTGCGTATGTAATGCTTCCAATCCGGGGATAAATATTGCATTGATCACAGCCAACCCACCTGCCCTTTGATAAATATCCTGCATTGTAGTTGCCGAATGGGTGCACCCATAGGCAAAGATCCGCCCGCTTCCTTCAATTGCATCTGCTAATATTTTTGAGGCCGCATTAAGGTTGTCTTCTTCCTCTGAAGAGATACGATTTAAAAGAGCAATAATTTTTTCTATATACTTTTTTGAAAAACTGGACATAATAAGATCTCCTTTCTAATATTATTTTGAAAATACTTCCTTACCGAGCACAAATGTCTTTTCCACAGCCAGACCATCATCAAGTATGGTAATGTCTGCATCCGCTCCAGGTTTTAATATCCCGCGCCGCTCACTCCATCCCATTGCCTCTGCAGGTACAGATGTTGCCATTGGAAGCACTTCATTTAGAGACAAGCCGGTAAATTTGATCATATTCCTTAAAGCCTGGTCAAGCATTAATGTACTTCCAGACAATCCCCCTTCATCGGTGCGGGCGATCCCATCAGTGACTGTAAATTTTTCTCCATGATAATCATAAACTCCATCCTCTAATCCGGTACCCCGGGTACTATCCGTGATCATGATGATCCTGGATATGCCTTTTGCCCTGACTGCAAGCTTGATCATTGCCGGATGTATATGGACACCATCAGCAATGACCTGGGCAAAAATCCGGTCATCCGTTAAAATTGCTCCCACAGTTCCAGGATTTCTGTGATGGACCCCTAACATGCCATTGTACAGGTGGGTAGCTTGTTTAACACCATGATCGGCAGCCTCAATGACCTGCTCATAACTTGCACTACTATGCCCTATTGCGAATTCCACATCTTTTTCTACCCCCAGATCAATAAATTCAAGAGCATTTTCAATCTCTGGTGCAATTGTGATCAATTTTACAGCTCCAGTATCCAGCCATTTTTGATATTCAGCTGCATCAGGTTTTCTAATTAAATTTTTTTGTTGTGCCCCCCTATGCTCCACATTCAAATACGGCCCTTCGACATGAACACCCAGATGCCTTGCTCCGTCTTCAGGTTGCGGACAGCTTGCTACATTGTCTATTGCTTTCGCCATCAAATCGGGCGTGAAAGTCCCTACCGTTGGTAAATAGGAAGTCACACCGTGAGCAGCCGAATACCTTCCTAATGTATATATGGCATCCCTTGTCCCATCCGCTGTATCTCTCCCCAATGTTCCATGGATATGTATATCAATAAAACCAGCAACGATCATCTTGCCGGTTGCATCAATGACTTTATCCTTGCTGCCGGGCTTATAGCGGTCCGGGATAATATCACAAATAACCTTATCCTTGATCACCAGTGTTCTATATAATACTTTATTGTCTGGTAAAAATACTTTTCCACCCTTAATATATAAGCTCAGTCAAGTCACCTCCCTTCCAATTTATCGAATGAACCCAAATGGCTTCAGGTACTCTTCACCACATAGATCTGCCAGATACTTAAGACCGGTCAACATGGGCTGTGCCACTTCGACCGGACCGCCAAGCACTTCAAATACATGGCCGGAAATATATTCGGAAGCATCAGATGCCATGAAAACAATTATAGGTTTCAGATCATCAAATCTTCCCAGCCTTCCCAGTGGGATCTTACTGCACATATGCTTTACCCAGGTTTTATTTTTATGAAGAGCTTCACCCATTGGAGTCGGAAACCAACCCGGACATAATGCATTTACCCGGATGCCCATATTACCCCACTCGCATGCCAGTGCCTTTGTAAGATGGATCAATGCAGCTTTGCTAGAATAGTATGGAGTATTGGGCACAAGGTCGACTACTTTACCATAACCAGAAGATATATTAATAATATTTCCTTTTATCCCCTTTTCTATCATCTGCTTCCCTACCGCTTTCGAGCATAAGAAGGCACTGGTAAGGTTTACCTTCATCACTCTTTCCCACTCTTCAAGACTTAATTCAACAGCAGGCTTGCTATTTACTATTCCCACATTATTGACGATCACGTCAATCCGGCCAAAATGTTCATCTGCTTTTGCTACCATATTTGTAACATCATCTTCAGATGTCACGTCTACCTTCAGGGGCAGCACCTCTCTTCCTGTTTTTGTGGAAATGGCTTCAGCGACTCCCTCTAGTTTAGAAACCTGCTTGTCTGTTACGATCACCAGATCCGCTCCAGCTTCCGCAAGTGCCTCGCTGAAAACAACACCCAGTCCCTGTGAGGCCCCGGTCACTATGCACACTTTCTTGTCAAGTTTAAATTTTTCGAGCAGCATATCCCTTCACTCCTATCTATGATTTAAAGCATCCTATTTTTATGTATACTTTCTATATTCATTAAAAGTCTCCCACATGGCCATAATATTCTCAGGCGGCACATCTGACTGGATATTATGCACAGCAGCAAAGATGAAGCCTCCTCCCGGGGCCAGATCCTCTATCCTTCTCCTTACCTCATCTCTTACTTCTTCTGTTGTCCCGCGGGACAGTACATGCTGGGTGTCGACTCCGCCACCCCAAAATGTCAGATCCCGGCCGAACTCCTTTTTTAACTGCTTTGTATCCATTCCAGCTGCACTTACCTGTACCGGGTGCAGTGAGTCGATCCCTATCTCAATAAAGTCAGGGATAAGACTGCTGATCGCTCCACAGGAATGAAAATTTATGAAAAGGGGTTTTTTCGAATTCTCCCGGATACAGTTGAATAGCTCACGGTGAAGAGGTTTAAGCATGCTCCGATACAGTTTGGGGCTTATTATCAGGCTCTCCTGTGTAGCCATGTCATCACCTTCCGAAGCTATATCTATCAGATCGCCCATTTCTTTAAGCATGAGCTTCCAGTACTGCATTTTATATATTAAAATTTTATCCAATAATTTTTTTGCCAGGCCCGGTTCAGAAAGCATGTCTATCATAAAATCCTCATGCCCCCTGATCCCAAATGCATGCTCAAGTATGCCTCCATCAGGTCCAGCCAATACCACTGCCAGCCCTCTTTCCCGGCAGATCTTTGCTTTTCTTTTTAAAAAATCGATCTCTTCGCGACCCGGCAGATCGGGTACATTTAGTGTATCCACTTCTTTGGGATCTATTCTTCCAGACAAAGGACGCTGCCTGACATCATAATACAGCCCATTCTCCCTGGGCATGGCCCATTTGATCCCCCAATCTCCAGTGAAAAAAATGTATTTCCCGTCATCCTTTAATTCATCTGGTATTTTTTCTGAACCGAATATAGAAAAATCCAGTCCCCGTAGATCGACTTTTAGATGCTGTAAAATATCTTCATCTATTAATACTGTTTGGAATATAAAATCTCCCAGCTTTGCTTCCCTATCATATCCCAACTGCTTTAATAGATTACGGTAAGCAATTATATGTATATTTGTATTTGGAGCTCCTCCTATATCAAAAGGTATTTTGTCGGGCTCATTACGCTGCAGTGTTGCCAGAACTCTCTCTCGGCTGTTCATTTTTTCCCCTTATAGAATTGCTAAAAAAGATATTATCCTGCACCCTTATTGCCAATATCAAGATATTCACTATTTGAGGCCCACGCCGCTTGCAATAATGACATCTATTATCAGGCCGGACAGCAGTATTATTTAAAGTAAAATATTCTATAAATCTACATCCATGGAAGGTCCTGGAGTCTATCAAGTACATTTGTATATAAACTAAAAATTTTTTTATATTTTTTTTGAATGGTTTTATCAGGTCTTACTTTATCTTTTATTTTGACACATTTTTTTACAGCATCTTCAAAATCCTTATAGAGGCCTATCCCGATTCCTCCTAATAATCCAGCTCCGAATGATGGATCCTCAAAAGCAGGGATTTCTACCTCCATACCTAAAACATTTGCTATGATCTCCCTCCAGAGAATGCTCTTCATGCCTCCCCCCACTGCTCTGATAGATTTGATCCCCGGATTTATTTCTTCAAATGTTTCAAAGCATTCCTTGAGCGAAAATGCAATACCCTCAAGGACAGCCCTGTTGAAATGCTCTTTTGTATGCCTGTGATTCATGCCGACAAAATCTCCTCTCAACATTGATCCTTCGCGCGGGGAATGTTCCCCTGACAAATAAGGATGGAAAATAAGCCCTTCTGATCCCGCAGGGATTTTTTTAGCTTTTGCATCAAAGACCTCATTTGTAATAACAGGGCCCTCTTTAAAAAATGTTTGCTGGAACCACTCCAGTGCGGAACCGGCAGGTGTGAGCAAATGTATCATCCACCGGCCGGGCATGGAGTGCAGTATAATATAATACTGATTTGATCGGCCTGGAGGCACTTTATCTATTATCATGAACAAGGCACCGCAAGTCCCGAGCCGGACCAAGCACTGGTTTGGATATATTACTCCGGCTGTAATATTGTCAGATGCTGCATCTGAACAGCCGGCAATTATCGGAATTCCCTCCGGGAGCCCTGTCTCTGCTGCTGCTTTCTTTGATAGCCGGCCAACAACTTCTGTTGTTGGAACAACTTCCGGAAGTTTTTTCTTGCTTATGCCAACAGCTTCACAGATCTCATCCGACCAGGAAAGTTCTTTCACATCAAATAATTGAGTAGCTGATGCATCTGACCAGTCAGTAACAAATGAATCACAAAGTTTAAACCTGATAAAATCCTTGGGTAAAAGGATCTTCCAGATCTCTTTCCAAATATCTGGCTGGTTTTCCTTTACCCAGAGAACTTTACTGAGAAGTGCCGTAGAAGTGATCGGCCCGTTTGGCACTACATCATTCTTTAGATTTTCGTTTAACCACTGGACCTGTGCAGTACTTCTCCGGTCCATCCAGATAATAGTTGATCTAAGTACCTCGCCCTTATCATCAAGAAAAACCGGGCTGTTCATCATCCCGTCTATACCGATTGAAACTATGTCTTTGGTTTGCAGGTCTTTTTGTGCAAAAATCTGATTTACTGCACCCTTAAAAGCTTCATACCAATCTTGCGGGTTTTGTTCAGCCCATCCGGTTCTGGGAAAATAAGTCCCATATTTTTTAGAGGAACTAGCAATAACATTCCCGGTATCGCTGAGAACCGTGACTTTACAGCTGCCAGTACCTAAATCAACACCAAGCATATGTTCAGGCATTTACTTCACCAATTACGGCTTTTTCGAGATCTACTAATGATGTAGCTTCTTTCTCGACATCCTTTACCTTTTCTCCGTTCTCCAAAACCAGGAATCTATCCGCTATATCATATACATGCTGGAGGTTATGCGTGATAAAAATCACTGAAATATCTGCCTCTTTGAATTCCTTCACCAACTCCAGGACCCTATTTACTTCTTTGACTGATAAAGCTGTTGTGGGTTCATCCAGAAGAACAAGTTTGGCCTTAAAATACATGGCCCTTCCTATTGCTACGCCCTGTCTTTGGCCCCCGGAAAGATTACTGACCAGATAGTCTGGAGAATTGATGCTCAGGCCTATCTTTTTCAATACATCTATACATTCAGCCATTTTTCTTCTGTCCAGGAATCCTGCACTCCCTACTGGTTCCCTTCCCATATAAAAGTTTCTCGCCAAACTCATAGAATCTACTAATGCCCGTTCTTGATAAACTGTTTCGATCCCCATGGTCCTGGCATCAGCAGGAGAAGATATCCTCACTTTTTTCCCTTCTATAAAGATCTCTCCTTTATCTTGATGGTGGTATCCTGACAGGACTTTTAATAGTGATGATTTCCCGGCACCATTATCACCTATCAGCCCTAAGATCTCACCTCTTTTTATTGTAAAATCAACACCCCTTACTGCATGAATTTTTCCATACCATTTATGAATACCTGTTGCCTCCATCAGGAGTTGTTCTTTCATAATTTTCTCCTTTTTTCAATAACATTATTTAAGATTACAACTATAATAATAACTCCCCCCAAAACAAGATTGTACATATATGCACCGACCCTGGACATGATAAGGCCGTATTCTATAAGTACGATTACTATAGTCCCTAATACAGCTCCTACTACTGTTCCCACGCCACCTTTAAGGAGAGTCCCTCCTATTACCGCAGCGGCAATAGCCAATAATGCTATTCCCTCTCCCTGGAGAGAATGAAAACTCCTTACCCGGGCAACTCGCATGACCCCGACCAGGGCAGAAAGCATCCCTAATGTCATAAAGCAGATCATTTTTGTCCTGGCAATATTTACTCCCATCGCTCTCGCTGTTTCCACATTGCCGCCTACGGCATAGACATGATTACCAAATCTGCGGTAATTAAGGATCAACGTAAGGATTATGGTGGCAAGTATAAGCCAGATAAGAGGGATAGGAAATACTCCCAGCTCTCCTACAAGAATTTTGAAAAAAACGGGATGTGTTTCAATTACTTTAAAACCTATTGGTGTTCCCTCCGTAATAATGTATATCAGCCCCCTATAACCCAACATCGTTGCCAATGTTACAATGAAGGATGGAATATTAAATTTAACTGTGATAAAACCGTTAAAACTTCCCAAAACTATACCTACGATCAGGGCAATAATTAATACCAGAAATGGATTTAAACCCATTTGATATAACCTTGCTGCTGTCAGGGCGCCCATAGCCGATATTGAACCGACAGACAGGTCAAATTCCCCAGAGATGATCAGCATAGTTATACCAATAGAGATTATGCCTAATTCGGAAACAGCAACAAATATTATCCTTAAAGAATCCGGGGAAAAGATAATACCTTTAGTGGTAAAGAAAAAAATTGCGAATAATAAAACTACTAGCCCAAAAATTATTATTTCCCTGACTGCACCGATTCTGCTAAATATGCTCTTCTTTTCAAGATTTACTATTTTTTGCGAATTTTGTTCATTCATCCTACACCTTTCAGGATTATTTGATTAACTCTCAAACCTATTCCATAACTTACTTATGTAAATATATCAGTAAACACAATAATAAAAAAGACGGCAGGGAGTAGATCCCTACTCCCTGCCATTTTCAAGACCTGAAGGAATTTACTTTATTCCCTGGTCTACCCAATATAGAAAATCTTCAACATTGGTCGGGTCTACCATTACTGTAGCAATCGGCAGATCTCCCACAACAAAATCATATTTCGCTCTTAAATAGAGTGCTATCGCTGGTAAAAATCCATAGTTGAAAACTTCATCAACATTGCTGGCGCCGTATCCAGCCTGTATTCCGGCAACTACTTCAGGCGCGAGATCAAAGCCGCACCACTTTACCTCTCCTGGTTCATATCCTAATTCCTGCAGAACCATAACGGCTCCAGGACTGGACAGGCTACCCATGCCCAGCAAGGCATCTGTATCAGGATTAGCTAACATGTATGATTTGATCTTGTCTATAGCTACTCCGAGATCTACACCGACTTCGTAAATATCTGAAACAGTATATGTAATCCCTGCTTCATCTAATGCTCTAAGGATACCCGCACTTCTCATTTGCGAATAGGGTGCATTTGCTTCTGCCATAACTGCTATATTTACATCACTTGTCGTACCTGATTCTATTAATTGCTCAGCCAGCCATACGCCTGATGTATGTCCCTGTTCTTCAAGATCAAATCCTGCAAAAGTAACCTTATCCGGGCCATATACAGGATCTCTTGAACTCGTTAAAGCAACCGCTATTCCCTTCTCGACTGCAGCTTCGATAGAAGGGTGGAGAGCCTCCGGATCGACACTATTGAATACATAGATACCATCAACATTTGCTGCAATTGCCGCATTGGTATAATCTATTATCTTTGCTATGTCATTATAAGCAAATTGTTCGTTTGAAGTTACACCTAATGCATCACATGCTTCATTCCATCCTACACTTATTTTTGAAATGAAGGGGTCAGCTGGATCACTGGCATTAATATGCGTAAATGTTAATCCGTCTTCTGCAACTACTTCTTCTTCGGCTGCTTGTTCTGCTGCTGGTGCTTCTTCTGCTGCTGGTGCTTCTTCTGCTGCGGATGCTACTGGTGCTTCTGCTGCTTCTTCCGCACAACCTGCCCCCAAAAGAGTCAGTGTTAAAACAATTACCACAGAGAGCACACCTGTTAAAATTCTTTTCATTTCTCCTCCTTTAGAAATTACTTGACTAAAATATAGCCTGGGACCTGTTCCTTTTAAACAAGTCTCATCTATTATGATTTACATAAGCATGCCCCCTCTTTTTACTCCGGCTGTTTTCCCATGGTGATTTCTTTAAATCCTGTAAATTGATTTCTTAAACCATTAGGTACATCTTCATGGGGAATTGTAATATTAATATCATCATAAGAGATTTCTCTGGTAACTGTGATTGATTTTGAAAGACTTGGTTTATCTGTATTTTTAGAGTCCATTCCTGAAATCCTTAAACTCCATTGTTTAGTATTTCGAAAAAATCTTTAAACCCCATTGTTTAATATTTCGAAAAAATACAAAGAAAACTTAAATTACGATATTATTAAATCTGTAGAAAATTTAAATCGTTTGCGTTATGATTATAAAATAACTTATTAAATAAATATTGTCAAATTTATATTTAAAATAAGTCGGCTAAAAAAGTAAGGATTTTTTTATATAAGGAGGTTTTATGAGAGCTGGTTTACTAAAAGAAATGAAGGTCGATCGATTAAAAATAGAGGTATATAAAACTAATAAAGAGCTGGGTGAAGCTGCAGCAGAAGAAGCAGCTGATATTATAAAAACTGCTATTAATAGCAGGAAGACAGCTAATGTAATGCTGGCAACAGGCAACTCACAGCTCAGCTTTCTTAAAAGATTAAGAGAGATCAAAGATGTATATTGGCCTGCAGTGAATATTTTTCATTTAGATGAATATCTTGATCTACCTTTTGAACACCCGGCAAGTTTTTCTTTCTTTTTAAATAAGAATTTTCTCTCTTATGTAAATGTATGCAGATTTTTCCCTGTTCCCGGTTATCCGCAGGATGCAGAGCTTGCCTGCACAGGTTATGAGTATTTACTTAAAGCTCACCCTATAGATGTTTGCTGCGCCGGAATCGGTGAAAACGGGCATCTTGCTTTTAATGAACCGTCAGTTGCAGATTTTAAAGATCCCGTTTGGGCAAAAGTTATAAAATTAGAAGAAAAAAGCCGCCAGCAGCAGATCAATGAGGGGCATTTTAAATCATTAGAAGATGTACCTATTAATGCTATAACTGTCACGATCCCGGGACTGCTGGCAGCAAAGAATATATTATGTATGGTCCCTGAAAAAAGAAAGGCAAGAGCTGTTTTTTCAACTCTAAGTAAACCAATAGATCCTGCCTTTCCGGCTTCGATTCTTCGAACAACAGCACACACCAGATTATTTTTAGATAAAGATTCAGCTTCCGAAATAATAATCAGTCAAAAGTAATAAGTGATCATCATTTCAATATTTTTGCTACTTTTAGATTATTATTTTTCCACTGAAAAATTGCCAGAGGTCCTTTCCTGCCTGGATAGATCATCATTCTGTCTTCAATACCAAAATAACGGGCAGGATTTATAGAAGCCATTATCAGGGCGTCTTCTATACTGAAATTACAATATTTTGCAATATACTCTACATCCTGGTCCAGGGATTTTACCGCTGCGCTTAACATATCCTTATCTTTTACCCACAGGCCTTCGTCTTTTAGGACTACCTTCATCCCATTTGTCTCTGATATATAATCTCCTTCCGGAAACCCGGAAAGATAAAATAAATCTGATATAAGGATCGATCTACTGATGCCTTTTGCTTTTACCACGGCCCTCAAAGTGTAATATGGAATATGATGCCCATCTGCAATAAAACTGGCCCACATTTCATCTATTGATAACTGGGACCATATTACATTATGCTGCCTGTGTATTAAGGGAGTGCACCCATTGATCAAATGTGTGGCTAGGTCTGCTCCCGAAGCCACTGCTTCCAGGATTACTTCATGTTCTGCAGCATGATGGACCAAACCGACTTTTACCCCCTCATTTCGCAGTTTTTTTATGAAATCAATGGCGCCATTTCTTTCAGGTGCTAAAGAAAAGAGCCTGATATTGCCTCCAGCCTCCTCTTGCCAGTAATCAAATTCTTTATTAACCGGGTCCTTTATATATTTTGGGGAATGAACGCCCCTATAGCCTTCCAGGCTTGATATATAGTGTCCCTCCATGTGGATCCCAAAAATTCCCGGTACTATTTTCTGTTCAATTATTTCACCCAGAATTTTCAAGTTCTTTGCCACTATTTCAGGTTTTTGAGTGCAGATTGTCGGACACCACAATAAAACTCCTCTTTTTTCAAGTTCCCTATCTATTTCCAGGACTTTTTTGACACTTAAGCCATCTGAGGACAAAAAATGCCCGATCATCCCATTGACCTGTATGTCAAATAATCCTGCAGTAAGCCAGCCGATATCACTGCCTGATACATCATCGGCCTTGACCGGTTTAAGCAGTTTTATTGTTCCATCTTCATATACTAACTTGAATATTCCAGTTCTTCCTGGAATGCGGCATAAACATTCATGGGCCATAAGCAAATACCTGCAGTCATAAAAATAGGTTTGATCCTATTTAATGATTAATAAAATATTATATTTAGAATTTTAAGTCTTAAGATATTTTCTTGGTATTTCAGCTCCTACAACATAAGGGTGCAGCGGACTTTTAACCATTTGATACACTTTAATCCTGAATTCGGGAATGCAGGAGATCATTATATAAGCATCCTGTGATCTTACTCCATATTCTTCCACAATCCAACTCATAAGATTGATCTCAGCCCCAAACACTGCGTCCTCTAAAGGCTTGTCTGCAAATAGCTGAATGATTGATTCTTCTCTTTCTATCCTAGCATATGGAATTTTTTTATTCTTTATCACTTTGCAACTTAATGTAACTTCCGCTTTTACTTCATTAGCAAGACAACCCCACTCTGTATCTCCCTGGCTGGCATGGACATCCCCCAGGAAAAGCAGGCCTCCATCATGAAAACAATTTAAGTATAGCTTGCTTCTTTCTTTAATATCTTTGCAATCCCAGTTTCCAGCACAAGGTGTCTGTCCATGTAAGCTGCCTTGAATTTCATATTCTGAAGCTACCCCGATTGTTCCGATCATCGGTTCAAGATCCCATGAGATATTTTTATTGTAAATCGCCTTTCCATCTCTTGTCGTCCCACTGGGTCCAGGAATATTTTTTATAACCTTAATGTGAGCTTCTCCAAATTCTGGCCATTTTTTATTATCACAAAAAGGACCGCCTTCTGGATCTATACCTGAAATACCAATCTCAGCAGGAATTATTTTTTCGATACTGACTTCCAGAAGATCGCCTTTGCTGGCACCTGCAATATATATAGGACCATGGACAGGATTAAATTTTGGAGGGTCAAATTTGGTAAGAGATTTAAGCTTTTCAGTTAATGAATCTTTTTCCGAAGTGATAAGTCCCGAAAGGTTGTCTTCAGTTTCAACTACGAAACTTTCTCCTTCTTCTACTGTGAGCACCGGTTTTTTATTATAATCAAACAGATAACCATACCCGCTATCCCTTAAAATTCGCTTTGTCATAAAAACTCTCCTATAATAATATATCTTATTATTTAATTTTATATGGCTAAATAGAACGGCTTACTCAAGAATATTAAGTTTTCCCGACACATTAAAAAAGTAGCCCGGGTATATCCCTGCTCATAAAATAAATACTTATATTTATTTTACAGCAAATGTTTTATTCTTTTTGAATATTTTTCAAAATATTCCTTGTTAGTCTCATCTCCGCCGGGCATATTGGCACTCTTCCAGATTGGCGGCTTGCCGCCCAATTCTAATACCTTTTTTACTGTCTCTATCACTAATAGTTGTATTGCAAATGTATTACAAATAGTAGACACCGGACCGACTTTCTGGTCAGCCCCCTCCAGTTCTATGACTGCATCCCCTATGGGTTGATAATTATTTATAAAAACATCTACTAATTCATGTAGATTTTTATTACTGGGGTGCCTGGATGGATGGCCATCCGGGACCTGGGTCGCAAAGGTAGTCGAAGTTATACCTATTGTTTTCATCTTTCTTTTTTTTGCTTCCAGCGCAACATCTATAGTCATGGTATTTATTCCACAGGCATTTATAATGACTATTACTTCGTCAGCGGTTTGGCCAATATTGTATGCATCCATCACCTTCACTCCATAACCTGGAGTCCTTTCAATTGTAGTGGTCCTTCTTGCTCCATGGATCAAATTTATTCCTGCGTCTAATATTGCATTGATCGGGACCAATCCTCCTGCTCTCCAAAACATTTCTTCGGCCCCCATATTAGAATGTCCCCCGGTTCCAATTGCATGTATCAGCTTATCCTTGATCAGGCTTCTGGCCATTATATCTGCAGCTTTTTGTATATTTTGTTCTTCACCTGCTATTTTTTCAATAATATCCACTGTTGCATCTTTAAATAAAGTAAATTCCTTATTCATGATAAATAACCTTTCTATCTTTTTGATTTTAAAAGTTTTTCTGACTTAAGCTTGATCCATATAACGCTGAAAATCCTCTTTTTTACTAGAATCAATACTAACAAATTTATCAACCTATTGCCAAGAATATAAATAATTTTCCAGTCTGTGTTGATTCAAAAATAGCAAGTAAGATGCCCTGCCGTCAGGCTTTAATGACAGGTTGCCATTGTACGATTTCATATATCTTAAGCATTAAGTTATGCTATGATATATAAAAGGAGAATCCATATGAAAGATCCCAGGCAGCGTTTTGATCCTGAAAAATTGAAGATTTTTTCATCCACAGCTTTCCAAAAGTCCGGAGTTCCAAAAAAAGACGCCGACATTAGCGGAAAAATACTGGTGGATGCTGACCTGAGAGGTATTGAATCCCATGGTGTGGCCCATCTGAAATATTATATAGATCTGATCAATCAGGGACTCATTAAAAAAAGACCTACTTTTAATATAAAAAGTCATTCACCTTCAATTGCAGTCATGGATGGTGATTCTGGCCTTGGTTTTGTAGTCGGTTATTATGCCATGGCAGAAGCCGTAAAAAAAGCGGGAGAAACTGGTTCCGGCTTTGTATCGGTCCGCAATAGTTCACACTTTGGCACAGCTGCACCTTATGCCATGATGGCACTTGAACATAATATGATCGGAATCTCTATGTCGGCAGGAGGACGGTTTATGATGGCTCCAGGAAGCAGTTCCCGTGCCAGCGGGCTTAATCCTCTTGCTATTGCTATCCCTGCTGACAAAGAACATCCTCTTGTATTTGATATGTCCACCAGTGTGATCGCTTTCGGTAAGATAGAGATAGCCAAAAGACAGGGTGAAAGGTCAATACCCGAAGGTTATGTTATTGATGATAAAGGAAACCCTGTAACTGATCTTTCGAAGATAAACCCTGAAGACCCGGAATGGAAAGGTGGTCTTCTACCTCTTGGAGGAATGCCGGAAACAGGAGGCTATAAAGGTTTTGGCCTGGCCATGATCATAGATATTTTATGCACGCTACTGTCAGGGGCGCCTATAAATTCCGTATCAAACCACTTCTTTGGAGCTTTGTACATTGATGGCTTCAGGCCTTCAGCTGAATTCAAGGAACAGATGGACAAATTAATCGATTACATTGAGGCTCTGCCCACATTATCCGGGGTAAATAAAGTATATGTTCCGGGCGGGCGTGCGGCAGAAAAGGGCGGGGATAGAAAAGCCAATGGTATCCCGCTCGATGAAGAAGTTATCCGGTCACTGAAAGATCTGTCCGGGGAGTTAAATATTAAATTCGATATTTGACTTCGACAGCTGTAGATCTTAAAAATCCTATCGGCCTGAGTCACTTTATTTTTAATAATCTTTTTGCACTTTCTCCCAGAATATTATTCTTGTCTGTTTCCGAAAGAAAATCAAAACGCTTGACTAAAAAATCCTGTGATCTTTTATAATAATCAGGACCATGTTTTCCATATAAAGGTAAATCAAGATATGGGCCTTCTGAACCCCAGATGATTCTTTCAGAGCCGATCAGGTCTATTAACCGCTTTAAAGTATTTTCTGTTAACCTATCCACTTTATATGTCTTTTCAATATAGTCAAGAAATGTGAGATCGACCCATATATTAGGATTAGAGTATGCAACTACAATGAACTCTTCCACCCAGGGGTATCCTCCATGGCACATGACAATTTTTAAATCAGGAAAATTTGTTGCTATATCATCAACATATATAGGGTTATTGTATTTTAAACTTTGCCACTGCAGAGCTTTTATTCCGGTATGGACCATCACGGGCACATCATGGTCGATACACTTTTGATATACTTTATTTAATCTTGGTCCATTAGAATAAAAGCCCGCATGAGGATATATCTTAACCCCTTTCATACCAAATTCATCAATAGCTCTTTCTACCTTTTCATGTGGCTGGTATCTATCTGGATGAATAGAGGTAAAACCCATTAATCTATCTGGATACTGACTGCAATAGGCTGCTATCTCTTCATCGCTACAATTAATATGTACTGCTATTACTGATGGATCCACCCATGGCCGTTTATAACCTGCATCAGCTTGATCATTACCTAATAATACTGATACATCTATCCCTGAATCATCCATCGCGCTGACTATGTCATCGGCTGAATATTTTTCTTTGTCATTTTTATAATCGATATGTACATGAAAATCTATTATCATAATAGCCTGCGATTAAAATAAATATTATAAAAAATGTTTATCCCCTGGTCATTTCCCTGATAATTTCATTATTATCCTTTAATAACATCAATAACCTTTACTTCCATATGCCTGCCAGCCCCCGGGGGATCATCTTTACTGTAAACTTTTAAACTAAAGTAGGCTGCTCTTGAATTCATTTACTGATATTATGGATTCCAGTACTCTTTTTTGTACAAATATCTTTCCTGTAGTATCCATATATACTTTTGGCTCTTCCAGGTCTACTTCTTCTACCGATGGATCCTCATCTGGATATCCTAATGCTAAAATGGAAAAAATGGTCAAGTGTTTGGGGATTTTTAATAGTTCATGCACTTTACTTTTTTTGACTGAACCTACCCAGCAACTTCCAATACCTTTTGCATGGCTCATCAGCATCATATTTTGTACTGCTGCAGCACCATCAGAGATTATTGACCATTTGTCATTAGGATTTTTTAATAATGCGACTATATATGCACTGGGAGATTTTGATTCATCTATAGTGCCCGCGCCACTTAACCAGGCTAGGCATTTAAAAATATCTGCGACCATTTCAGGATCATTTACAATTATAAAATGCCATAATTGCCCATTACCGGCTGAAGCTGCATAACTTCCTGCCCTGGTAATATCTCTTAGCTCCTCAAGATCAATAGTTTTTCTCTTAAATCTTCTAATCGACCTTCTCTCCTGAATAATCTTCATTAAATCTTTGTCTAACATTTTTACTCCTTATAATAATAGATCTTCAATATTTTTTGGCCTACTTTTAAAATTTTCCAGAGATTCAATAGCTTTTTCGATCGTCCCCGCTTCTTGATCCTAATGTATTTGGTGCCTTACTCGTATCTGTTGGTGGGCCAAGGCACAACTAACCGGACTATTTCTGAAATAGCCGCCCAGATAATTATATTACCTGCAATTCAAATTTCTTTATATCAAAACCTAATCATAATAGCAAAACAGCTTCATACTCTGGGAATGCCTCATGATGAAATAGCCAGAGTGTGGGGTACTATTGTTAGAGCTTGTAAGTCTAATAATTAATCAAATGTAAGAAACTCCTACTTAAAAAAATTTCTAAGAATTTGATTTACGGAATAATTATCGGTAAAAATATCTACCCTGCATCCATTTTTTTTATCACTCGTGCGGCAATATCTTTGATAAGGGTCCCCAGATTATCTATGGACCCAGTATTTGAAGGAACTTTTATATCCTTCGGGGTAATTTCTGTTTTCATGGATAATATCTTTAGCCTTTTTATGGCTGCTACCGTAACTGCTTCTTTCATGATAACAGAAGCTTCGGCCATATCCGGAATGTCCTCATTGCCCATACGGTCTTTTAATTTCCCTAGTGCGGCTTTTGAGGTCTGGGAATATACAGAGATCTTATTTATGCCCGCCCTGACAGCTTCCTGGATAATCCCATCTTCTACACTTGAACCGCCATGAAGTGAAATATAGCAGCCTGTTTTCTCCTTTATCTTTTTTAAAAGTTCAAGATCCAGGCTAGCTTTACCTCCGCCATGGGTGGTCCCGATCTGGGGGGATAATATATCTATTCCTGTTTCCCTGACAAATCTCCCGGCCTTCTCCGGGTCCGTACACCCGTTATTTTTTTCAGGAGGAAATTCAGATTCAATAAGTAGGCCATTTCTATGTGCTAACTCTACTGCATTCCTGGTCTCGATTATCATATCTTCGAAACTAAGTCCTGCGGCTGCAACAAACATCAATGAAGTAAAGCCACATGATATTGCTTCCCTGAGCATACCCAGGTCAGTGGTATAATCGATATGCAATACTATGGGTATCCTGGCTCTATATGCTATTTCCTTTACCATTGAAGAAATTACTTCAAGACTTGTATGGGCAATATGGTCCGGATGAATATTAATGATTACAGGCAGATCAAGGTTTTGTGCAGCTTCAACGACACCTTCGATCATTTCAAGATTGGTAATATTGAATCCACCAATGGCAAAGCCATTATTTTCTGTTTCTTCAATTATTGATTTTAAATTTACAATAAACATACTTACTCATTAAAAAAATATTAATTTATATTCATTATTTTTTATATAGGCCCTTGATTAAAAAATTATACTATAAGAAGTACTATTTCTGAAATAGCCGCCCCGGATAATTATATTATCTGCAATTCAAATTTCTTTATATCAAAACCTATCCATAATAGCAAAACAGCTCTTATACTATAAATCTAGTATAATATAATAAATTGAAATAATATTTAAAAAACAAGTTACATGAAAGGAATAAATGAAGATAGATGCATCTTTGCTGCAAGAGATGAAAAACCTGATCCCTGAAAAAGTAAATACTTTTAAGGGCTCCCAGTATCCCCTACCCGTAAAAACAGCTATTTTAGGAAAGAAGGAAATCGATCTGGAGGACCTGTGTAAGAGCCTTGAAGAAAAACTGGGGGGAGACGTTAAAAATGTTCTTGAAACACTGCTTGTAGCCGCAGAATTACATGAGGCTGCTAAAAAAGATAAACACGATTATTTTATAAAGGACAGTGACCTCAGGTCTTTTGTGTTTACGGGGAGTAAGTGGAAAGCAGGATGGGTACTGATACTTGGCGACAAGCATCACAAGCTTGCTGAAGAATTCAAGCAAAAAGATTTTATGGTATTTACAGATACCCCAAAAATAAAAGACAGTTATTACATCGGGTCCCGGGATACCTCTCCTATATACTTTCTGCAGATGATGGTAAGGTATGGCTTTATCTGGGGCAGGATCGCCCCTGGAGACAGCCACCGTCTATCACATTACCTGGAAGAGGATATGCCGGGATTGATAGTCATCTATAATGACCTGGACCCCTTAAAATATCTTATTACCCTGGGCCTTATGAAGATGGGGGCACCTGCTGTAGTCCCTTCCACTTTTCCCTATCCATATGGAAACCGGATAGTCGCTGATACCGTGGATGAAATTATAGAAAAAGGAACCAGGTTTCCAAACCTCAGGGTCCAGTATTACCAGGAAGAAGTCATCGACCTGCCCGATTACTGCAATATAGCCTATAAAAATGAAAACATTAAGAATGCTAAGCTGTGGGGCGGCAGCCGCTCCTCATTTTTTTTACTTAAGTCATCCAGGGGGATAAAAAAATCGATTGAGGTCACAGGAGATCCTGTTGGAGAGATAGGGATCATTGTGGAAATTGAAGATAAGAACCTGTCCTATGACATGGAAGATATAATAGAAAAGCAGGCTTTAAGATCAATATCCTATATTTCTGGCTATAGAGCCAGCCAGGATGATGGGGTTTTTACGATCAAGACAAAACCTGGCACCGGTTTAAACCCGGATCAAATCGGTGAAGCTATCTATTGGGGAATAAGGCTGGAATATCCCAGGATCAAGAAGATAAAGGTAAATATTTTCTTAGGCAGGGATTTCCTTAAAAAGGAATCCAAAAAAGCCAGAGAATATAAAAAAATAAGAAAACAGTATATAGCCAGGATGTCAGAAGAGAATACTGATAAGTTTTGTGCCTGTATAGAATGCAGGCCGTTTTCATTGGAACATACTTGTATCCTGACCCCGGACAGGATCCCCATGTGTGCCTCGCGGACCTATTTTAGTGTAAAAGCTGGAGCCCTTTTTGGAAATACCATAACACCTTACCAGAGAAAAACTGAAAAAATACTACCTCTAAAAAATGTGTTCAGCAGGGGCAAGATCCTAAATAAAGACCTGGGAGAATACCAGGGAACAAATAAAATATACAGAGAGCTGACCAGGAAAAAGTTAAGCAGGGTATTTCTTCACTCGCTCAGGGGATATCCGCAGACTTCCTGCGGTTGTTTCCAGAACCTTGCTTTCTGGATAAAAGATGTGGAAGGGATAGGAATAATGTCCCGGGATTCAGAGGCAAAAGCTCCCAATGGAATGGATTGGGATAAGCTGGCCAATCTTGCAGGAGGCAAGCAGACTGATGGGATCATGGGTGTATCCACAAATTACATAAAGTCCAGGAACTTCTTAAAAGGCGATGGTGGAATCGGTAATATTGCCTGGGTGGACAGCGATATATATAAAAAAATATCCGGGAAATTAATGCCTGGCCAGAAGATAGCAACTGAAAAAGATGTGGATACCATCGAAGAATTAAAAAGTTTTATTGGCTCAAAAACTATCCGGAGCCATGAGCCGCTGGATTCAAAAAATGATGAATAGTAAAGCTTATCTCTTCTTTACTTTTAACCCTATCAGTTGGCCCCGAAATATTTTGGTATCAGCTCGATCCTGCTAAAGCCCCATTCTACTGACGGCTCCAGGGAGGAACCTTCATGATTTTCATTAAAAGTCATATGAGAGACCTGGTTTAGATTGCTTGCTCCATTTACAGGGTCTAAATATTTGGAAACCAATAACAACATTTTTTCCATCTCCTGGTAAGTCCCGCTGAGTACCGGCATCGGAGGCCTCCTGGCGCTCACACATGTGTCATCATATCCAAACATGGACGTCGGGATAAAATCTATTCCAGAATCAACAACTTTTTTATACCACCTTGAATAAAGATAATCCAGATTTTTTTCAAAGTGTCCCAGATCAGGAGGCCCGGCAGGATAAGGATTGTAGACTCCAATTGCATCAAATAATTCAATACCAGTATAGTCATAATCCCACCAAATATGGTCCCCTACAAGATAAACGTCATAGCCTTTTTTATTGAACTCCTCTCTTGCCTGTATCATTGCATTCTGCCAGTTGCCTGACATCTCCCTTGTTATATAGATCCACAGGACTGGCCTTCCGTTTATTTTGAAATAATTTGGATGGGAAAAATATTTTTTTGCAATATGCCTCATCTCTTCTATAAATGTATTATAGATCTCAGGGTCATTGAAATCATAAGGAGGAGGACCCTTTTCTAATGCTAAAAACCTTGCCAGGGTATCATACATGAGGCAGACCTTTGTATTTCCCAGGTCTGTGTTCAGTATCCCTTTTATTATGTTTTTATCTAACGGGGGGACATATTCTACTTTGAAAACATCTATCCCGTATTGGTTAGCCCATTGCGCATGTTGCCTTAAAACAGTTTTATCCAGACTATTATATAACCCTAAATAAGGAGTATTTGAGTATCCCTTCTTCCATGCTGCGTCCCCATACCATGGATAATAATCTGAATAAACAATAGTGTCCTCTATGAGCGGTTCAGCAAATATATTACTGCTGGATAATCCAAAAAAGGCTGCAAGAATTATAAAGCTAATTGCTGCAATAACCGTAACTTTTATGAACATTGTTTTCATGCCCACCCAAACAGTCTTGAACTTACAATACCTCTATTAAATCTTAGACAATAAAAGTACTGATTGCCCAGACTTAAAAGTAATGTATTAAGAATAAGGTAAATCTTAAATGAAGTAAAGTGATTTTTAATGTGAATTCCTTGGATCAGCATGAACTACCCGGTAGAACTTTCTGGATTCTTGATCGTTTGAATTTTTTTAGATATAAATCCAATCTTATGAGGTCTTTTTCTTTTCACATAAAAAAGAGGGGATAGTCAGCCTATCCCCTCTTTTTTCTCTTTATCAGGATATATTATTCTCCAGAAAACACACCATCTATCATCACAAGATCATCAGTGGCATCATCAGTTGTTCCGGC
>SDBU01000672.1_pt1 | contig 48456 bp, 72 predicted proteins | sample 2277071 | NCBI WGS metagenome assembly SDBU01 (sample SAMN10397929, study PRJNA504765) | marine sediment metagenome | isolation source: marine sediment core GS08_GC12, 126 cmbsf | place: Arctic Ocean: Gakkel Ridge, Loki's castle | collected 2008
GTAGTAAGTCCGATGCCGACGTTGCCGCCTTTATCAATTACCATTCTATCCTGAAGGCTCTTAGAACTATCTGCCACAGCAAAATATAACTTAGAATTTGTTCCTACATTTCCTATTTCACCATATATCCTTGCTAAAGAACCATTGAATAGTGCATTCGAGTTATAGAACTCAAGCATTGGATGACTGACCGCTTTCCAACCAGTGTCAACTATCCTCAAACCATTATAGTTATTATCCCCTATCTCTCCAGCTTCAATATCAAGTATATAACCCGGTATCGTTGTCCCAATCCCAACCCTTCCACTACTACCCTCAACAAATAATCCAATCCCAGTATTCCAATTAACTGTAAAGTCTGCATCTACCGAGCCAGAGTTAAAGGTTGAAGCACCAGCTGATGTAATAGCTCCGCACCCAATAGTGCCAAATGTTACGTTTGCACCGGATACTACACTCTGGTCGATGAATGAATGGTCGGAACCATTATTCGATACGTGGTCATAGGCGGCATCCCATTCGGTTTGCGTGCAGTCAGCAGCAATAGCAACACCGTCCATCGTACCACCATTTATATCAACAGTAGTAACTATCCCCAAATCCGCACAGGTCATTCCCGCTACTGTCCAAGTGCTGCCTGCTGCTATTGTAAGGGCTTTGGATGCCTGTGCAGTTCCTAAAGTTGTTATATCAAGATAGTTTAACTCGGTAGCAGTTGCTGTAACGCCATCGAGTATATTTAGTTCCGCCGCCGTAAGTGTGGCGTTAACTCCGTCAAGGGTATTCAATTCTGTTGCTGTCAGGGTTTCCGCTATTCCCCCCAACGCCGCCCATTGGTTTGCCGAGATTGTCGTAGCTCCGATATTCTCAAGTTGTGCCACTTCAGCGTCAGTCAAGTCTCCCAAGTTTTGACTCAACCCCAAAGTCGTTAATTGAGCATCTGCATCTGCATCATCAAGAATAGCTCTGCCAGCAGCGGTGCAGGTAATTTCTTCTACGTTCCCCGCCCCTGCCGTTACACGACCAAGCACCTTATCGGTAGCCGAAACATTCTGCATTTTCGCATAAGTAACGGCATCATTGACTATTGTTGTCGTTATCGCAGTTGTCCCACTACCTGTAACATCACTGGACAAAGTAATCGTCTGGTTTGCTGTAAGATAAGTACTGGTATCTATAGACAATGTACCATCACTGCCAGAGGTCTTAACAAACCCATTACTCGTAAGTGTTCCAAGTTTAACAGATGTTAGAGAGCCGCCAACCAGTTGAGCAATACCATCTGTAAAAGTACCGTCAATGGTAATACCATTTGCTGTTAAAACATAATTGCCAATATCTACATTGTTGGCTACAGTTAGAGATGTTATACCATCAACCGTTCCACCATCTATATTGACATTAGTAAGATTCTGGCTACCCATATCCCAAGCACCAGCTAAAGCTCTTGTACCATCCGCTAAAAGATATTGAGTGTGGTCGTCATCACCAAGTCCCCCAAGATTTCCGTGCTGCTGTGCACTTGAAAAAGCAGGATTGAGAGCGTCTGTTCTGAAGTCAACGTAATCATCACCTTCATCTGTGGAGACTATCCGTGCCTTCATAGCGTTTGAATAGGTATCTTTGGTTTGGAAAATCACCGAGGCGATTGGTTTTAGTTCTGGTGAAATGTTAGCTATCGACAGGATATTAACTATCTCGGTTAATGCACCTTGTTGTGCTAATTTCTTAGTAGCATATTCTGCCTGCCCTATAGCTACCACAGGATTAAGATGTGAAAAACTGCCAGCAAATATATGGCAAAGAACGAAATCGCCATTGGTAACTTCTGTTAATGTGCCGTTATTATCATAAGCTAATCTGTCCTCACCACCCACGCCGGTCTTTACCATAGAATAGCCAGCATTAGTAGTAAATGTCCAACCTGATGTGTCCCTATACCATATCTGTAAACCAGTACCTGAACCAATAGCGTTTAGAGTATGTTCTATATCCTCATCGTAAATCTGTCCTGCATCTACACCAAACTGTGCGTGAGAATTGGTGTTGCCATTCTGGTCTGCTGTAATACTATTCAAAGCTAATCCGATATCAAATCTTGTACCTACTGTCTGATGAATAAGAACATGAGTTTCTGGCGACATAGCCAAACCGTGTCTGTCCTCTATAAGTTGCCCTTTGTTGTTGTCAGCATCCCAAAAAACAATCGCTATTGCTGCTTTATTCTCGTAGATATCACGCACAGCAGCGTGGTTTGGTGCACGGGCTGCTGTCAAGGTAGATCCATCATAATAAATCCACCAATCCCCTTCTGTGTCAGTTATATCAACATAATTAACATTTAGAACATCAGAAGAGCTTACAGTATATTTCACACCCGCCATAAAATAATCAAAGGAACCATTAGAGGGATTTATGGTAAACCTTCTATTCCCATCACTGAAAGACATTGAAGAGTCAGCTCTGTTTGGAAAACCATTCTGTAACCACTCTGAACGAAGAACGGAAGCTCCCTCAACCCACGCCTTTGTAGTTAAATGAGCAGGAGCAGTAGGCGTTACCCCTGATACAACGCCACCAAAGAGACTGGGGGCACTGCCATTTTGGTAAAGTCCATAGTCAACTCCAGTGTTTTCATCCAGATATATACCATAAGTAGTCCCATCAACAGTCCCGTCAAAGTCCATCCAAATATACATACCAAAGGCATTGCCCTCGATTGTCCCAGCGTTTTGGTTAAGAACAGCCCAATATCCATAAATGCTTCCTTCAACTACTCCCCCATCCAAATCCAACTCAGTCCTAACACCGTACATATTGTTGTCCAGCGTTCCATCGGTAAAAGTAACTTCATTGAAGATGCCAGTTAAAGCATAGTATTCTTTACCGGTATTATTGACTGCGGTATATGTGTGCAACCCATACAACGTAGAAGAAACATCAGTATTTCCGGTGCTAACAAGAGAATAAATTTCTGCCCCATAGTAATTACTACCAGACAAGTCGATTGCAGTATTGCGAGCATAGAGTAATTTTCTTGCATCAGCGGCAATACCTATACCAAGACCTGCAAACTGCGGGGTTGCATCTGAAGAATAATCCTGACTGACAACAGCATTATCTTCAACGTCCAATTTCAAACCAGCACCAGTAAAGTCAAGTTCACCAGCATTATTAGCACAGGCAGTTAGTTTATTAGTTGCCTCATAATTTGCTGATGCAATAGACTGATTGAATGTTACTAATCCTGATGTCTCAAAACTAAAAGCCCCGCCATTACTTAAAACATTATCGTGTCGCAAAGTATCCCCATCGTGAAGATGGGAAGAAGCTGAAGCCCCTATATCAGACAATAATTCCGCCCCTGTGCGATACTTGATTACATCAGCATCATCACAAAGAAACTTGTCCGTGTCGGTTATTGCATTGGCTATTGTAGTTAAACTAAGAGAATCAAAAGTAGGGCTATTACCTGTGCCAAGACCAAGAGATGTTCGTGCCGTATTTCCACTTTCGGCCACCCAATTACTGCCATCACCAACAATAAAATTGCCGTCCGTTACACCCAAATCAGCAATGTCCGTTATTCCGGCAGTGAGAATGCGAGTCAAATCGTTTATCACATACTCAAGATGCGACCAATCGTTTGGAATTATTGTGTATCCTGGCCCAGCCATTTATTTCCTTTGTTTCTTTAATTCTTTTATAAGCATTTTTACCCTTTCCTCTTTCCCTTCGTGCGGATAACCAGCAGGATAGATTCTTCCATTTTTCCTTTTGTATGGTTGCTTATAAACACTTTTAATAATTTCAGTTTTTATTTGCATTCTTGTCATTGGCTTTTTTGCTTCTGAAACAATAGAAGATATTTTTCGATAAAGCACCTTGCGTGAATCTACAGCTTTTGTTTCTCTGAGCTTTCCCCATAAAGGAGTAAGTTTGCTTCTCGCTCGATTACTCTTAATTCTTTCCACATATTCGCCAGATGAAATCTTCTCCGATTGATATGCTCGATTCAGATAATCGGAACGATTATAAAAGCGTTCAATCGACAGTCGTGGAGCGTAGGGGTCCCGAACCATAATGGCTCCAATCAAAGGCCAATCTGCCGCTTGGATTTCCTCTGTTGGTTTTGTTGGCAATTCTGCGATACGCCCGACTCTACGATACAAGCCACCAGACCAGCTATTGATAAGATGTTCTATTTTTATTGGCGAAACTTTGAAAATTCGACCAATGATTTTACAGAACTCAGTTGTGTATTCCTTGTATTGATCGGATGGCAGTTTACCTTCCAATGATTTCGGGACTATTGGCCGACCTGCCCAATCCTTGTTTCGGAAAATGTCAATTATAGGAGAGACAATCGCAGGCCATTCGACTAAAGGATAAACATCGCCTTCGAGAACTTGGCCTAAAAAACCCTTAATTGTCGTTGGGTCTGCACGATATAACGAATTGATAATTGAAACTGGAAGTCCCTGGAATATATGACCTACAAGGAACGGAACAGGTAATCGTAAAATCCTATCTTTGCCTGGTATTTTGATATGTAGATAGTTTGCCTTTTCGTAATCAGGCAGTTCTTTATACCATTCCTCGTCCTTGTTAAACCACCACAAACCCAAAGCCGGTAACGTCAAAAACGCAAGGGCATAAGCCGTTGCCTCTAAACCTCTCTCCCTGAATGTTCTATGGACTTTTGATATATCCTGGGCATTGGCATTCCAAAAAGGTATCATCTGGTTAAGCCATTTACCGACAACGCCGTGTCGGGAATAATTTATTGTCTGGTCTTGTGCTTTATTAAAAGCATAGACTTTTGCTTCCGGCGAATCCTTGCCGTATTTCTTCTCTGCGTATTCAAGTGCTTTTTCGTATTCGCTTATTCTTGGGCCGCTTTCAGCTACACCAAACACTTGGCGAAGTGCATCAATAGGATGGCTTACCGTATGAATACTGTAACGTCCTACGCTACTGGCAAGAAGTTCTCCTTTAAGATGCTGAAGTGATTTTCTATCCTGACCGATAAAGCCAGAGATTTGACCGCCCATAGCGACAAATTCCTGGGCTGCCTTTGAAGGTTCTATACCAAGTGATTTAGCTAAACCCAAACGAGATAGGTCTTTTGCTACCCCCTTAACTGACGCAAGGGGGCCTCTGGCGTGCGTTCCTTTGAAAATAGTATCAAGAGCATCACGAATAGGATTTTTAACCAGACCAAACGAAGCATTTATACCTGTAGCACCGAGCCGAACCGACCGCCCAAACTTGCCAAGTGTCGCATTTAACCATCGGGGCATATAGAATTTGTCAAGTCCTTGTAAGAGCCGATATATTTCCGGACTGACTTCATACCACTGCGTTTTACCATTTCTTACTATAGCAATAATTCTTTCCTTGCCGAGATAGATTGGAGAGTTGCTATAAACAGTAAGAAGTGCATCCATTTTTTTGAGACCGGCTTCGGGAAATTCTACTCCCATTTTCATAAGTTGTTTTTTTACTTGCTCGGCTTGAAATTTCATCGCTCTTTTGGGAGCAGGCACTCGCCAAATAAATCCGGCAAGCCCTCGATGTTTCTCTTCAATATCCGCTAATGCAGTAGCTACCGCGTGTTTGTGAGCGATAGAAATCAAACGTCTGGTCTGGGTTATCATCGACTCAAACGGGTCAATAATCTCCCGCCCCGAACCCTTGATTGCAAACACACCTTTTTGGGTGGTAATAAGTCCTTTACCAGCACCGCCGCCACCAAATTTCTTTTCGCCTTTAGCGAAGGCCCGCATAAAGGGAATGTAGATAGGATTAAGCTCTTTCATCCGAGCAGCAACTTCCTTTTGAATACCACCAGACTCAACAACATAATCAAGAACTCGATGGTTCCAATCAGTTATCGCCTGTGCAGTTTCTTTCCAACCCTCGTTACCCTTATACATATCATAAACATATTGGGCATCACCTTTTGTTATTCCTGGATTTATACCTCGCTTCCAGAGATTGAGACTTCTTGCCGCCACTAACCATCGTGTAAATTCCCTAACTGCGTTCTGGTCGGCGATGGGTTTCATAATCTCTTTTAGGCCAAGACCAGTTTTGTTTCCCCATAAATCTATCGTTCCGTGCAAAACCATCTGTCGTGCCCGGGCGCCTTCTTTTTGTGAAAAATAAACGGCAAGCTCGTAAGGGTCTTCGGAAGGTTTTAGTTCGGCTCTTTCGATACCGGCAACTTTCATTTCTGCCCGAAGCGGTGCAAATTCATCTACGAACATCGTTTGGAACCAGAGGTTTGCCCGTTTTACTCGGTCTTTCATAGAGCCAAGTATTTCTTTTTTGTTTATTTGAGACTCAATTCTGGCCTCTGCACCTTGAAGTCGATAATCGGTGAGCATACCCCTGGCGTTCAACAAGCCATCAGCAACCTCTGGATTATTAGGCAGGTAATCCGAAATAAACCACTTATAAAACTTCGGAGCTTCTTTCTTTATGTCGATATGACCAGTCAGGTATCCTCGGATAAACTCGGCAACTCCCTCTGAGGCATAACCGCCAGGCGGTTTTGTTTCACCGTATAAATCCTTGCCGAGCTTTACTAACTCCACCCTTGTCCCTTTTGCTACGCCTTCCGGCATCTTCCAAGTCTTTCGACCGATTTTAGAAAAACCGGCACGCCTAATCTTCCAGAAATGGTCTATGTGATGACCAACTTCGTGTGTCGCCGTGCCCAAGTCTCGAACATTTATTTGCCTTATACCAACGGGTTTTATCTCATACCAACCAGCCGCCCTTCTCGGCCTGTGTGTCGCCATACTTGCATAAGGAACCTTTAGTGCTTTCGATAAAGAGGTTATGATTTCTCTGGCCGATATTGGTTCCTTGCCGATAGCTTCGGGCGGCAGTTCGGCCTCTTTTATTTTCGGGAACCCTGCTTTGCCAGGTGGTGCTTTCCCTGGCTTTTCAACGGGCGGCTCTGTGGGGATTTTCATTTGCCCTTCTATATCCGGTTCAGGTAGACGGAACTTTTCTTTTTCGAGAAATTCGGCTTGTTTGCCAGCGGCTCCGCCTCTCAAAACTGGTCGGCCAAGAAGGTCTTTTGGTCTGGTAGGTTCGACAATACCTTCGAGAAAATCACCTACTTCATCGGCGAGATGTTCTTCTTGAATTGCGATACGCTCTTCGGCTTCAATATCCAAAACCGCTTCTTTAGCTCGTTCTTGAACGTCTCGTAAAACTTCTTTCCTATCTTGCTCATAATCTCTCCTATATTCGGCCAGTATGCGTTTTTGGTTATCGGTCAAATCTGCTTCGGACAATCCAATTTCTTTGTCCAACAAGGTTCGCTCGATAACCTCGCCTGAATGAACAACTCCCCTTATATTGGCAGATTGGATTGCATATTGCAATACCTGTCTTGGAGTCGGGATTGGTTTAGGTGCACGCTTAAATGCTTCTTCCCCCAACTCTGCCTTGACTTCAGCAATCACTCGTTTCGGGACGAGATAGTAGTTCTCAACACCCCTTTTACGGTTAGTTACATACCAAACTTCCTCAGTTTTTGCCCAAAAAGCATCCATCGTTGCTTTTGGCAGTCGTGTCGGTATTTGGCTAAATTCACCTGACCAGATAAAAGTTTTGCGTTTCCCAACTTTCAGATTACCTTTTGTTCGGATACCCTTCTTGCCCCAATCCGAAAGCTGTTTGTGCTGTCGCCATTCTTCGGGAACGGATGTGTAGAATTTCTTTTCGACCGCAGGTTTAGCTTCAGGAGCGGGGACGGCTACCTCTTTCAGCTTTTTGGAAAATTCGCCCTCTGTGATAGAAACATATCTCCAATCTCGTTCTTTAGCTATGGATTTAGCCCATTCTTCCGCCTTTGCTTTGGAAGTAGCCGTGATTTTTTCGTATTCTGTAATAGGCCCGATTTCACCTTGACCAGCCGGACGATACCAAGCAACAGTAAACACCTTCCCCTCGACCACAGGTTTAGCTGGCTTTTCCGCAGGGGCTTCGGGCTTAGCTTTTTCAACATAGGCAGTTATATTTTCTATTCCTAATTCTTTTGCCGCTTGGATAGTAGCGTTGCCATCTACAATAATTGGTTTGCCAGTATCAGTATCATAAGAAATACGTATGTTGGGTAGTTTGCCTTCTTGTAAGTTTTTCTTTGCCGCATCAACCCAAGATTGGCCTTTGGGTTTTTGTCCTGCTGCTTTTTGTATTGTGAGCAATTCATTAACAGACATTGTAGTTTCCACCTCTACGGCTTCAGGGGCGGGGGCTTGAACTTGATTGTAGAAATCGGTGAGTTGTTTAGTGTCAACTTTTAAGTTAGGTTTTTTTACTTCCTTCTCTACAATATCACTAATAATCATATATTCTTTAATTGATTTAGTCAATATGCCTTTGTTGACCTGTCCTTCTTCTCCAATCGCAGTCATATTCTTAAATATATTATCGGGGTCGTCCCCCCAATGAACTTCTATCATAAGGGGCATATTTCTTTTTTTAGCGTGAAAATTATAGAATCTTTTTATAGTTGTTAAAGTGTTTGCGTCAAAATCTTTCATACTGTCCCAACTCATATTTATCAGCGAAGGGGCCCCCTCTTGAATATGAATTTCTTTCAACAACGCAGAAGCATCTTCACCAATAGCTTCGCCAACCTCTTTTTTAATACTCCGAATAGATTGTATTATCTCTCTATGGTCTTGCTCGGCTTGCATCTCATCCACAAATTCCTCAGCAGTTTTATATTTTCTTGCTTCTACCGCAAGTGGTCCACCCACACTGACTTTTTGTAGGGCTACGGCTTCAGGGGCTAATATGGATTGGGCTGTTGGCCGCCCTAAAATCCTTTCCTCTTGAGTTAATTTATAACCCTTTTTTATTTGACCAGACTTTTTAGCTATAACTTCTGCCTCTTTATTTGTAACAAATTTACCATCTTCAGTTACAAAGCCCTCTCGAACAGGTTTTTGTCCTTCAGGAACTGTTATATCCATTTTTGCAGCAGCTTGTGCGTGTGTAACTCCTTCAGCAATTTCACCCGTATTTGGATTATAAAAAGCAGCAGCACGTATTCTTGCAGGGGCTACTTTGGTCGGCTCGGCGGGAGTTATGGGCGCCACGGCTCGCTCAGGGGCAGGAACGGCTACTGTGGGGGTTGGTTTGGCTATTCCACGCCGCCCGACAGCTCCTACACCAACAAGACCTAAACCAAATCCTGCCACCATATTTTCTACCCAACCATCTAAAGCGTGATTAAGCCCTTCTCGAACTGCTGCTGGCACGGATTTCAGGTCTTTTGCTGTGTATCCGAAATACTCAAGGAAGTTCTCACCAAGCCCTTGCACGAACTCTTGAGCACTCTCCAAAGCAGGTGCGACAATCAGTTTCTTGAGTAATGACTTATTGCCCCTCATAATGTATTCAAAAGGCACTTTTTCTGTTACGTATTCCCAAGCCGCCGTTCCCATCGCCACGAAATTAGCCATTTGCTTTCCAACACCTGCCTTGCGCTGCCTTCGATACGCTTGTCCCCCTGATGTTGCCGAAATAAACATAAGCCCGACTTTAGGGTTCTTGGTTAATACTGAAGCAGCTATGGCAACAAGAAAATTAGGGGCTGCTCTTGCCGTAACCGATATTCCTTTTGTTACCGGCATATCCCGCCAACGTGCCTGCATAATTTCGGGGTTAGGAGCTTCCCATCCTTTATTGGCCTGCTCTTCCCACCAATCAGCCCACTTTTCACCCATTTTAGCGTAGGTTGCTATTCGCTTATCGTGCATTCGGGTTAGCTTTTTGGGGCCAAATTTCCTCAATAAATGTTCAATAGTAACACCTACCCCCTTTCCTGTCGCCCATTTGCCGAGCAGGTCGGATATTTGATATTGCTCAAAGCCCCATTGAACCATCCCACCTAACCCACCTATTGTTTCTTCTACCCCACCGACAAATTGAGGCAATACCTGTGCGCCCGCGTGAATAATATCACGAGCCACGCCTGGCTCAAACGGAATTTTTGCCTCAAATTGCTCTTTCGGTGTAGGTTCGGTCATAGCTTGCCTTGCAAGTGCAAGTTGTTCTGATGTTACGGCAGGATAAGCCGTATCGCCTACAATTCGGGTCTGTGGCGTGGGCATTGGTTCCGGTTCAGCAACACCAGCCAACTCTTCCAATGAAGGAACTTCTGTAACGCCAGCAAGTTCTTCAAGAGTGGCAACCATTACTTATAACCTCTTGCTTTGAGTGATTCGATAATCGTTTCCACAGGAACATTTCTATTAAATGCCGCCCAGACCAATTCCTTATCTCCCTCTGTTAACTTGTTCCAATAGGGATTAAGTTTCGTATTGGGAGCAATCTGCATAGGCCCGCCCCTAATCGGTTTTTTTGGGAGGGGTGTTATTTTCTCTTCGCCAATGCCTAATGATTCGGCAAGTTCATCCACGCTTAATGGTTTCTCTTTCGGCATTGCTGGTCTTTTTATCGCCGGTGTTTTCCATACAGGATTTTTCTTTACAAAACCCATTTTGAATTCAAGTTCCTCCGCTGGTGAAGCGTTTACATTATCCCCTACTCGCTTAAAAACATTTTCCGTATAGTCTCTTTTTGCATCATATTTAGCTACTTGTGCTCTATACGTAGCATTTGCTTCATCAAGTAGTATTTGGCTAAAAGCCGGACTTACATCTTTAGCATCTTCCGCTATTTTTGTATTCTCAAAAAGCTGTCTTTTAGCAGCAGCTATGGCGGCTGCGTGATTCGCTTCTACCAGTTCATCCAACTGATTGTTCAGTTCGCTTACATCCTCTCCTGCTGCGTGGCGAAAAGCTATTGATTTCAAATCAGGAACACCAGCCGTTTCGGTGGGATAATACTCGTAGATTGGCCCTTCTTCACCCCGTCCTGCTTCCTGCAAGCGTTTAACCATCTCGTATGCCTGCTCTCTTGGAACGCCTATCTCTACGCCAACAGCAGGTCTCAATGTTTGCATTCCCTCATTAGATACAGGCGGTCGCATAGTTTGACCGTAAGTTGTAGGAAGTCCATATTTACCTCTTTCTTCCATAGGAATAATATCAGGTGGAGTCTCCGCAAGAACGCCGGATGCCGTAACCATCTCTCTTTTGCCACCTAATTCTTCTGGTTCCCGTATGTAAGTGTAGGCACCTGTTTCTTCGTCTCTGAGCCAGCCGGTAGTTCTGCCTTTTAATTTTTCTATAGATTTCTCATTCGCATAGTTAGGCATCTTGTTCTCCTAAAACCAGGCAGCGCCCGTTTGTGTTGTTACTACCGGCTTAACTTCCTGTCCGTAAGATGGTCTTGCCTGCATCATATTCGCTATGGCCGCCATTATTTGTGCATACGGCTCAAATGCTTTCATTTGTAACTGCGCACGGGTATCCTCAATGTTCTTATAGAGTTTGGATAACTCAGCGCCAGCTCTCGTCCCAACACCCCTTGCACCAAACTGACTGGACATACCGGCGGAAACCATACTGCCTATATCAGTAGCCACCCCACCTCTGACAGCTTCCTCCGCCTCTATTCTTCGACCACCACCGTAACCGCCGCCAGGCCTGTAATAGCCCATCATCTCTTGCACTTGCGGGGTAATCTCTTTTGTCATAGAAGAATAATCGCCATAGGATTCTCGCCAATCAGCTAACGCCTGTTGGTATTCCTTCTCGCCAAATGTAGTTATCGCCTGCTTGCTGTAAGGTTTTAGTGCAGCCATAACTGTCGGCCATCCTGGTACGTCCATCGGTCTTTGATAACCAGGAGTACCGCTCGTAGGGGAATAAGTTTTAGGTTTTGAGATTTTATAAGTTTCAGCCATAATAAGCTCCTTTCATTTTTGCTGTCCGTCTATCTTAATATCCAAATCTATACTCTCCAAGCTAAAAGACTCATCCGCTGTTGTATTGCCGATATTTATTGCCACCGCTCGTCCGGAAACTTTGTCTGCAATCGAATTTTTCAAACCATCGCCTGTCAGGGTCTTTGTTACATCAGGGGTCTCGTTGGCTAAAACGTTTTCGATTACCTCATCCGCCGACTTTGCTCTGTAAATATCAACTGTAATGCCGTCCGAATCCTCTCCGAGCGTAAGGGACGTTTCGTTTATATCAACCGTTTGTCTTGGCTCTCCTTCGGTTACAAAAGGCCCGATACAGACGTGGCTTTCTATGGCATTGTCTCCGTCATCGCTCTTTTCGGACTCATCTTCCTTGCGAATATAGCCATCATATCCGCCCATAAGCAGCGCCCTTTCGCTTGATTTATAAGAGTCGTAATAGAGCAACGAAGCGGCGTCCTGACCCGAAGTATACGCATCGGGAAATAACCCGCCGGTTCTCAAATCGAGCCAAAATACCACAGACCATTCACCGTCCATCTGTGTTACCGAAACTTTTACGCCGTATCTCTGCTTGTCATAACCCATCGCAACCCTGTCCGTCCTCCGGTTAAGACCAATGGACGTTACTAATTTCGGATTGCGCTGCTTGGTTATATTTTCCGGTGGCATAGCGTTTATAATGGCGTCCGATGATAATCCGTAAATCCCGTCAGTGCCCATAAAACGTAGATTATTCTTATCGTCCCAGCAGTATGAAGTCGGACTGAATATGCCGGTAACTTTTGATATACATCTATTTACACCACCCATCAACGGGTCGCTTTGCAACAGCCATATCTCGTTAGCACAACCCCAGGTAAGATAATGGTCTTTGTAAGGTATCATCGCTACGATAACATCTCCGACCTCACCTGCCTTTGCGCTCTGACTTGTTGTCGCAGCGGCAACGTCAGTCTGTGAGCTATCCATATCGAGCGGAGTGAAAACCCTGCCGCAAAACCACTGGTGGGGATTGAGCATACTATTGAGAAATATCCTTCCGAAACATAAACACCCGATATTAGACCCGCCATCGGGCATTATTCCCGCTACTGGTATCCACGGCAGCCAGTGAGGCGGTGCGGTAACGGCTATAACGCCCTTGGTGGTTTCCGTTATAGTAATAGCAGTCGTGCCACCCATAGATTCTGCAATGCTTACCATAGGCACTTCGCCCAATGTTGCGGCGAATGTCAATGTCAACCCGCCCGTGCCATCCGAAAAAATAGTGCCTCCTACGGCAATATCGTCAGTATCAACCGTGCTTAATACCTCAAGTGCTGTTTTTATCGTGGCGGTGGAAGCATTATAAGCAATGGCTGTTGTCGTCTGACTTTTGTATGTTATGGTAAACGTCCCGCTGGTCGCCTGGATATTGGGTGCGCACGTCTGAACTTCTTGCACAGCCGTAACGGGTGTTAAGGTTGAGCCAGAATCCGCACCCGTAATCGTATTAGTGCCATCGAATTCTGTCGTAGTGGTTCGATAAATATAATGATAACGACCAACCGCTCCGGTAGAAGTGGTGGGGGCTACGCTATAATCATACCAGTCGGAAACAGCAGATAAACTTGTAACAGTTGAACCACTCGTAGCACCCGTTACCGTATTAGTAGCATTAAATTCGAGCGGAGTTGCAAGCGTATAAGTTATAGGATAAACATATATCGCACCGGCACCGGAAAAGGCCACGTAACCTTTTGCACCTGAAGTCGCCTGCGTTACCAACTCGCCTATCGTAAAGGCCGCAGATAAAGTACCTGTAATTTTAATGTCCGTGCATTCCCTGTAAATACCCGCTGCCTCGCTTGTTGCCTGAGTAACAACTTCGTTTATGTTAAAAGCGGCGGACATAGTACCATCGTCAGTGATTTTCGTATTCACAAAATCCAGCTTATTATACCCGTGGTCATCATAAGTGCGGCCATCGGCGAAATAGATTTTCTGAAACGCTGAGATGGTTGCTACATACCCACTCGTGCTTAAATCATTCACACCATCATAATACCCGTGTGAGTCGTCAAGTTTTGTTAAATCAGCCATTACGGCTCTCCGAAATAAATCGCATCGCCTTCGACAATCGATACGAAATAGGTTCTATACCTTGCGGCGGTATCCACAAGAACGGCTGGGTCGTTCGACCATACATCGTTTTCCGTATCCCACGTTTTCGTCTCATCGTAACTTTCGGGTCTATCTTCCGGCCAACTCATTTGAAAAATATCTCCCCTTTATCCGTAACTGTTACGAACCTGTTTTCATATCTGCCTCCGCCTATCGCCATTATCTCTGCGCCTTCGGCAGTTGTGCCATCAAGCCAGTCAAATTCTCCTGTGTTGTCTTCGCCCCATACCTTGTCTTCATCATAAGTAGCAGGCCGGTCGCCAATCAGAGGAGAGACGGGAATTGAACAAATAGAAATTGTGTAGTATTCTCGATGCCTTTCCTGAGCTGATGTAACGGTGGCAGTTGTTCCACCCACCGTCATTAAAGTAGTATAATCTATTGTATATTCCCAATGTCCCCATATTAGTTTATATCGACCAAGAGGAGCATCCGCAGGGATTGTTATTTGATATTCTTCTATATAAGCCCTGTCCCAAGCAGGGTAATCACCACTAATGTTCTCACTATCGCCACTGCCCCAAAGTCCATTATCAAAATCAACAGCATAAAGATTTGGGTCTCGAAAAACAATGGTAGTATAATAATTAACATCAAAGGGGGCATCTTTTATACCCCAATCTGCTGCTTTATCTTTATCAAAAATAAAATGTTCCCAAGTATTAGGGCAAAAATCTAACTCAGTAGCGAGTTTTGCTTGTGCGTAATAATCATTGTAAATAGGATTACCATCATTATCACTCCACTCGAAATAACCCGCTCTAACTGTATATGTTTTTCCCCGTTCCCATCTTCCGTTGTTTTCAACATATACAAATCTTTTCGAAGATGGTGGCGTGCTTTGAAATGCCATTAACTACTCTCCACATTAACTTTCAGGTGGTATATAAGTCGTTACAATTTCCGTCATATAAATCACAGCATTTGTCATATCGGTATCCGACCACTTGGACAGACCGCCCCTCTGACCGCCTCGGATTTTTTCTTTTTCTATATCGAAGGCACGGACGTTGGACAACGAAAAACTGGTAAGCATAGGTTGTTCTGCACTCGGTTGTCCCTCAACCAACCCGCCTATCGGAAATGGAATTTTCAATTTCCTCTTCCTTTCTGCTTAAATACTTTATAGCACTTGCAAGAATCTCAATGGAATCATCCGCAAATCCTATGAGACAATTACAATTATTGCACAAAAACCCTCTTACTTTTTCCGAACTATGACAATGGTCAATCTTCAATCGCTTGTTATCTACTTGTGATTTTCCACAAATTGCACAAACACCACCTTGCTTAACCAAGATTTCATTGTATTTTTCAGGTGTTAATCCATACTTGTATTTAACTTTTGAAAAATACATTACCAACTTCCCTTTTTCTGTAGTTCTGTATTTCCTTTTTTGTTTGTTAATTTTAGCTTTATTCTCTCTCCTGTATTTTTTATTTTTTGCCAACATCAAATCTTTGTTTTTTTCATAATAATCCTTATTCCTTTGTCGACTATTTACATTAAGAAACAATCTATGTTTATCGTGATATTCTTTCATATATTGCCTCTTTTTCTCTGGGTCTTTATATGGCATAGACTATCTCCTAAAACCATCATTATACCAAAATAATGACAGACTTTCTACGAAGAAAGGGAATCTTCATCAGCGACTCCTTCCTTGCTTATGCGTCAGCTACGAAGTAAAAAAGCGTTGCTTCAATTACGCCTGCCGTTAAAGCAGCCACGGCAATACTAAATGTTATTCTACCTTCTGCGGTCATTTTCACGGGAGTTGCAAATACCGGCACTGCGTTGATAATGGCGTCAGCGGAAAATGAAGCTACCGCCGTCAAGGCAAGCATCGCCGCAGTTGACGACCCTGCCGATGTGCCAACCGATATTGTAGCCGAGGCGCCGGAAGTACACGCAGTTGTCGCATTGATAGTTCCGGCAACGATTACTGCGTTATCCGGTATAGTCGCATTGACCACAGAACCAGGCGTTATCGTACTTATCGCCCCGCCATCAACGGCAAAATCGTACTTCGCCCTTGCCGTCCTGAGAATGCCACGACCCCAAATACTATCGGCTGCGCTCGGGGCATTTGCTATTTGGTAATCCGTTTGTTGGATTGTCATTTTGTAAAACTCCTTTCAATTATTCGGGAAGTATCTGTGTTCCCGATTGGTTATAGATTGTTGCTGAACGAACTATTTCGCTTATCTTTCCATCGGTCATCTGACCCAAGTAAGGGACAAGCGCATCGGACTTGTCCTTGCCGATTAACATTTGTGTAAGTCTTTCTGCTTCCTGATTGTGTATCCCTATCTTATCTTTTACCTGTAATTCCGCCACCGCCAGAGCGCACTCTAAAATCGCTTCACTTGTCAAGTCATCACCAACGAATACATCGTCATCCTCAACAGGTGCGGGTGGTGTGTAAATGTAGGTGTAGTAATAGGTTAAAGAAGCGCTTGGCATTGGCTCAAACATCACTTCGTATTGCTGACCTGTAATCACATCGTAATCGCCGTCTTTCAAAGCAAAGTATCTTGGGTAACCCGTCCCAGTAGTCTGCGATTTCTGCTCGTAGATAAAACTCAAAGACCTTTGCGTAGGATTCCACGACAGAGGCGTTGTGTGTGTAAACGGAGTCACAAAAGACGAGAACCCCAGAGGCAGTTTATAGGTGTCCGTATCAGCCACGACAGATAAGGTCGTTGTCTTTTCGAGGAACTTCCACCTGTAAGTATCGCCGACAGGATTCAATGAAGTTCTTGTGCTAATATCGTTTGGCATCAGGAACTTGCGATAGCCCCTTTTTACGATATCCTTTGCCTTCGTTATATCGGCAGCGTCCGTCAAGGACGGAATCCCGATGAATTCTCCAACTTTAGTATAGACCTCAAGATACGAAAGCTTCAAATTAGCCATTAGTAACCTCTATTACTTTTTCTCTTTTGCCTTTCTTTCTCTCTCAAGTCTCCATCTTCTCTCTGCAACACTTTCTTCTTTTTTCTCTGGCTCTTTTTTTGCCATTATACTTTCCTTTCAAAAAGGGTAGGGGGGTACGATTTGTACCCCTCTTCCCGTTAAAACTAATTTAGCCCTGCAACATAAACAACGGGCCGATATTGGCATTATCACCCAATATACGGTGTCCTGCATACTGCGTAGTACCAACATCGGGAACTGTGGGGTTTCCCAATGAGTAAGCTACAGAATTAAGCGAACCATCACTACGCCACATTGCACCCATACCCTCATTGTCAATCATATTACCTTGCGAGTTGCACCAGACCGGCCCTCTGGTTTGAACCCAAACATAAGTAAGGGTCGCACTAACATAAGCAGCAGGCACTCCTGCTTTGGCGAAGGGGTCGCCAAGACCCCATGAAACCGCCGCATACGGATTCTCAAACACTTCATAGGCGCTGGACGAATCTATTTCTATATCCGTTGCAGCATCCAGATAAAGTTTTAAGGCAGTGCCGTCAGCCGAAAAATCGTTGCCAAGGATTCCTCTATTCATACTATCAGCACCGTCAGTTGCAGAACCGTGTATATGCACATATCCGTTACGAAGCTCATCTACAGCAAGCTCGTCATGTGACGCAGCGGGGACGGTAACTTCCGTCGAACCAACCACTACAGTATCCACTGCACTCGTCCAGCCAACAGTACCTCCAGCACCAGTGAAACTACAAGCCTCGACAGTGCTAAGATAAATAGACTCAGGAGCATCTGGCAGCGCTATCGACCTTGCGTATGTAAATTCACGCTTATCCGGCAATCTCACCGTGTCGCCGATATGATACAGTGGGTCTCTGGCGGTGGATGTCCTGTAAATAAAATCCCAAAGCCTATGCTTTTGGCCACCTACCATTCCTGTTTGGACAAGATATTGTGCCCTGTTTGTTCCTTTTGACATAATTAACATCCTTTCTTTCTGCGTATTATGTCCCCACAGATAGGGTGTTGACTAATAGCCCTTATGTCTATCTTGTCAAATAAGTTATTGTTTCCTTAAATACTGATATGCCTTCAGGCATAATTCAGCGTCATCCTGCAAATGGCCTAAAGCAGCGTTGCAATTCGTGCAAAGTAATGCTCGTAACTTTCCGGTCTTGTGGTCGTGGTCGAAATTAAGCCGAAAGTAAAACTCGGTTTCGTGTCGGCCACAAAGCGCACAACAACCATCCTGCTTGGCAAATTGCTCGTTATAGTAATCGTAAAGTTGGTCAGAAGATAATCCAGTTGCTTTGCGTATTTTATGCAAACCCCTCTTAAATCTTATTTCAGGATTTTGCTGAGTTTGCAATTTTTGCTGTGCCAAAATCTCTTTACGATTTTTACTGTAATACTCTTTACGTCTTTTCTTAAATTTCTCTGGATTATCAAGGTAGTATTGACGTTGTTTCTCTTTACGTCCTTCTTTGTACTTCTCATAATGCTTAGACCAATAACCACTCTTACAGGTGCATTCTTTGCACCAACCTTCTCCATCGCTAAAAAGTCTTGGATATACATAAAATCCAGAATCATCTTTAGCAACTTCGCAGTTGGGACAAATTGTCATAAGTCCTTTAATCATAAGTAGTTACTGTTGGCTTATCATATAGCCGAGCGTTTGGCGATTCTTACAGTGCACCGCCCAATACAAATCCACATATTCCGTATAAACATTATGAGCAAAAGCGTTAGGCGCAACTCTCGGTTTGAAATACCAGTTCCTGAGAACTATCGGGTACAGATTGTCAAAGTTGATTGCGAAAATCGGGTCTGTTCCCCATTGGGTACTCTGTGCGGTGTCGAGCAGCTTAACATAGTTGAACGGTATGTTCTTATACAGCGTCTTGCCTGCATACTTACCGAGGTCGTAACCGATTCGGTCGTCCGAATTTCTGGCAATCTTCTCGACATTCTTAATCACGTTGTTACTGGTGTAATACTGCACCTTCGCAGGCACGCCCGTATCAACGCCCTTGACCTTATCACGGAACGGCGCTTCAAAGTCCGTTGCCCTGTTGGCATCGCCAATCAAATCGAGCAGAGACTCGTTCAGGTTGCCGTTGTGGTCGAGATAAAGACTTCTCCATCTATCGTAGGTCGTTGGGCTAACTCCACCGGGATTGAACGTATTGGTGTCGAGATACTGGGCCGTTGTTCCGGTGAATCCACTGGTGATAGTAGCGTTGTCAGTTCCGTACGTAAGCCAGGAAGAAGGCCCGAAAATCTTGTTGGTATCGCTCGAAGATGCCGGTGCCGACCAGAATTGCTCCTGCAAATCATCGCCGATTTTCCGCCACATCGCCAGTCGTTGACTCATCATATAGTCGTATTCGGTTACTCTATCGCCCTTATTGATGTCTAACTGCGCCAAGTCATAAGAACAGTTGTTGGTGTAATGCTTCCACTCAGTAGTTACCTTCTGGTCGGTATCGTAAAGGTTCGACTGGTCTTGAGCGAAGAACATTCCGACCGCACCGCCGTTTGTAGCGTCTTCAAGCTGGATATTGGTGGTATAGTTCTTGCCGCTTCTCGTCTTCTTATAGTTAGGAAGTATCTGGTTGACTACCTCGTACTTCGGATAATTCATAGTTACCGCAAGCTCATTCCTCTCAAAATCACTTCTTGTGGCGTTGAGTAGAGTCTCGAACTGCGATATTGACATTCCACTTGCTGCCATTATCAGCTCCTTTCGTTGTTTTTAGGTTATTCTATTCCGGCTTTCTTATGAGCTTCGTCCATAACAAAACGTATTCTTTCCTCTTCCGTTGTGAATTTCCGGTCAGCGGAGCTTGCCTTGTTTTTCCTCGTTGGAGGATGAGTAAAACGCTTTTTCTGTTTATCAAGTTTGTTAAGAAGCCGTTGTTCTGCGGCTTTATCGCCGCCACTGTTTCTGTATCTATCAATTTCTATTTCTATTGCCTTCTCAATGGGAACACGCTTTATTTGAGAAGTAACGTAGGCGTGGGCGTATATCTCGTGCCTTATGCCTTTCTGCTGCCTGTTAAGCTTGGATGAATTCCCCAAGTCCAAAGACGGGGCTTTGTCGCCGCTTTCTTTGGCCTCGACCATTAACTCTTTCGTGTGCCCGTCGAAACAGCTCTCTATCCTGACGTTAAAAGCCGCATCCCTGTCGGATTTTAGTCTGCTTTTTTCCTCGGACAGTCCTTTTTGCTGCTCGTTCAATCTGGCCACAACTTTGTCAATAGCGCCTTTGACCTCCTCCCCGACAATATCGGGGTCAAGGTCGAACTTGAATTCATCGAACTTTACTTCTGGCTCTTTAACCTTTGGCTCTTCAGTTACTTTCTTTTCCCCCGCAGGGGCTTCCTTCTGTTCCTCATCGAGCACTTCACGAATGTCATCGAGTAATTCCGGTGATACATCCTTGATTTTGGCAATCTTTTCATCGTCCCAGCCGTAATCACGGCATACTCCGAGAACTTCAGGGTCAATGTCCTTCAGAGTTTCCTCTTGTGTTTCTTCCGCCTCAGCGGTTGTTTCCGTTTTCTCGGAAACCGTCCCCTCTTCGGAGACTTCTGTTTCGGCCTCAGCCACAGACTCGGTTTCGTCTTTCATTTCTGATTCGATAGTGTCCATCGCCTTTGTGTATGACGCAGGGACATCTGATTCAGTCGCAACCGACTCTTCATTTTTTTCTTCTTCTGACATTTTCTTTACTCCAATTCTGTTAAATTACGTTCTCGTATTTTTCTTAACTTGTCTTTTCTATGTTCTACTGCTAAATCTCCGGTTCGTCGGTTATAATGCGAACCAGGATACAATCTTTCCGCTTCTGGAATCTGACGGATATTGACTCCCATAGATTTCGACCATCTAAAATTAGATTTCATATCCGTATTTACTCTCGAAAACATCTTTGTCATCTGTCGCCCGCATTCGCATCTAATCGTTTTTTGCGGACGCATCTTGTGCTGAAAGATTTCTTTCCTTTCGCCACAAAAACCACAACTATATTCGTAAATAGGAATAATTAACTTCCAATTAGCATATATTCCAATTTCCCAGAGGCACTATCACTAATACCTCTTATGCCATTCGCAAATGCAGTAGAATTAGGATTTATCGGTATTGGGTAGCCTTCTCCTTCAGGGATATATATATGAGAATCCGTAGAAGCAGGGTCGCCAGAGGCCGAATTAAACTTAAAATAAAAATTGCCTGTAACAGCATAAACACAAAAAATATAAGCACTGCCCGCAGCAATATGACCAAAATCTATATCGAAAGCAGTATTACCAACGCTGGCCTCCATCGGCGTTGTTTCCGCTGGCGCAGTGCCAGATGTAAAGCTCAAGCCAAATTCTTTTGTTCTCCCTGTTGTCGGAGTTACAATCACCTTAAAAGCTACCGTTGCTGTCGCCGCCATTATTTATACCTCCTTTGTGCTCTTTCCGAGATTAGATATTTGTTGTTGAAGTGCATTATTAGCATTATCTCCCTGATTACTTCCAAATCGAGTATCTGCGCTTTTTGTGCCACCTATTGTTTGATAGGGATTCATTTGCACTTGCTGAGGAGATTCGCTTAAATACCACGACTCTGTCTCTATATCCGCCAAATTCGACAGCACTCTCGTTATTTCAGGTATATTCGGCACTTTGCCCTGCTGGGCCGCCAGAGGAGCCGTCGGCAACACCCAGCCGGTAAGCATCTGCCATATCTTTTGGAATTTCGCATCTGGACTTAGCCGCTGCATTGAGAACAATTCCACATCGAGATAATAGTCGAGGAAATCGCCTTCCTGCTGAAGCTGGTTGTAAAGAACGGGGATTTCCGCAATGCCCGCCATTTTCTTTACCGCCGATATTTGGAAGGTCGGGTTCTGCCATATTTCAAAGGCGAGCTTCTCAGCTATATTAGAGGCGAAATAATGAACCTTCTGACTCATCATATTAAGCGTGCGTGCAGAATTGGACATTAGCATCTGCTCCTGACCGAGGGTTTTTGCCCGTGTCTTGTAGTCAAGTCCGGTAATGCCACCCTGCTCCGAAAACTGCGAAAGTGAAAATCCGAGAAATTCGTAAATCTCCGGCACTACACCACCGAGAGTAAGCTCCTTTATCGCCTGTGCATTTGTAAAGCCATACATACCACCGTCTTGAGCATCTTTCGCGGTAGTAGCGTCTTTTTCACTGCCCGCTTCATAGGTGCCGATTTTCTTGAGCCGTTCCGCCTGATTGCGTGCCTTCGCAAACAAAGTATTAAGAGCGGCGTCCAACTCCATCAATGTATAGATGGGCGGTATCGGTATCGTAGAGTCGCTGTAATTCTTATAAGTCAATTCGTCATAAGGCCCGCTTTCAGGGCCATCGTAAGGTGTGGTTTTGAGTATCTTTGTAAAGTTCTTGTGCGGAGGAAGTATCGTTATGACAACCTTTTCCTTCGGCAGCCACAAATCGACAAACCCCGAATAATCGTGCAGCTCGTTATATGACACTTCATCGGGATTAACATCAGCTTTCGGATGCTCTTCACCGTAGAGTTTGAAGTCCGGCGTAATTTCATCGGCATACTTTTCATATAATTCCTTCGCCTCATCCGTAGGCAGGATATATTCGTCTCCCTCGAACTCGTATTGCTCCCTGTCCTTTGCGGTAATATCAAAGACGTAATTGTAATTACCCACAACCTCCGCAAAGGGCTTGCCTGTTTCGGTCAGATAACCTGCCAGTTTTTTCATATCAGCCCTTTGGGTTCCGGTCTTTACTATTCCCCTGCTGAACAAACTGTTAAATACCGCCTTTTCCAATGTTCTCTGTGCGAACTTCATACTCTTTAGCCATTGATTAAGTGCAAGCTGAAAAGTATTGGCGAAGGGTTTGAATTGAAGGTTTATTTTCGGCTCGATTATAATTTTAGGCAGGCCGCCCACCAGAAACGGCATCCAGATAGAAACCGCACGGTCTATCATATTTAAGGGATGCGGGTCTTTGGAAATCACCCTCTGATAATAGCCGGAAGCGTATGTGCGTAGCATCTTTGCGTTCTTTTTATCGGTGGTTTCTTTCAAATGCTTGCAAGCAACGAGCGCTGCGTTCTGGCGCTTCATAAAACTGTCTTCTGGTCGTGGTATTTTTCTCATTAGAAATTCAGCCAGATTTTTGTTCGGTTTCTCTTCTCGGTCTCTTCCCTTTCGGCCTCCTTTAACCGCCAGGGCAAAGTTCCGATAATAGTTTCTTCAAAACGATGTGCAGCAAGAGGTTGGTCTTGTGCTGCAAGGTTGCACAAAGCATCAGCTACCACACGGTCTCCGTGCGCCGCCTTCGCTCCGCCGGAATCCTCGATACATTGCGACAAAATTATTTTACTTCCCTGAAAGATGTAGTCTTCTGCCTCCCGAATGGCCTCGGCGTCGGGATTTATGAATTTTTTCGCAGTCATTTTCGGTCGAAAGCAAGCCGTTAAAGCAGCGTTATAATTACCGAAAAGCTGCAAAAGGTTATTAGAATTATTCCACCATCCCAAAATCTGTGCCTTTTGGTGAAATCCCTTTTTCTCCGTTGTGCTTTTACAAATAAAAGAATATCCAAGCTCTCTTATGCGTGCGAGGAACACCTGCCCTATACCGTTGGCCTCGAAGTTAAGAAACGGCACAATCGACATACCGCCGACCCACTGTCCTATTGCATAGACCTGTTCGGCAAATTGCTCCGGCAGGGTGTAGGAATCCGACCAGCAGCCGACTTTTTTCCTTTCGTCAACATCGAATATCGAGCAGACGGAATTGGATTGCCCCTGACCAAGCGATATATCGCATCCCAAAACGTAATTATGATTTTGCAGCGGTCTCGCCCCGCCCATCTGACCCCACCATTTCAACCGACCCTTGCCGCCCTCGATAAATTTCGTTCCGTTAATTTTGTTTTCGTAACAGTTAAATATAATTTCTCCGGCGAGCACGGGCTTTCTAACGTATTCCGAGGACATCTGATTGAGCGTAGTCTGCGTAAAAACAGAATCGCCCGCACCTATTTCATTCATATCGAGATTAGTAGCGGTATCGAGCGGATTTCTTTCAGATTCCTCTTTGTCATACCAGGGGCTTCGCCATTTGGGTTTTTCAGGCGTGCCGCCATCGGCAATAAAGAATATTTTCAAATCCGGATATTCGTAAAGAAGCTCTTTCTCAAGCTCCGAATATGTTATTTCCTGCTCCTGCTCGTATTTATTAAAAACTTCAGGGGCTAATTTCCTATAATAACCAATGTCGTTTATGGAAATTACGTTTATATCCGGCGACCAATAGAGTCCCCTTGCCTTAAACGGATGCAGCCACCAGCCGAGAACCATTTTTACAACGCCTTTCTGCCTGCCCATCCTGCTAAACGGATGGCTCTGGTATTCTGAAGTTCCCAGAAATATCCTGCACGAAGCCGTATCGGTCAGCGCCCTGTCCATTGCGGCGGCGTCCGAATGCTTGACTGCCGGAAACTCATCACAAAAAGACCACATTCTTCTACCCGCCTTACCTACGTTCTCCACGGTTGCCTCACCGTCTATAACAGCCTCGTTCCACTTATTCTTTAAGTGTCTGTCGGTTCTTTCAATGCTGGGTATCGACCATTCAGGCAAGTTTTCGAGCATAAAATCCAATTTCCAAAACAAGGTGTCCGGATTGCCTTTTTTATCGACAAGCTCTTCTTTCCTCGATGTTATAAACCCGGTGCTTCTCGGAGTAAAAAGCCACAGGTTAAGACCGCAACCAAGAACTATCCACGTTGCACCAACTTCTCTGGACTTTTTCATTTGTAGCTTACCGCCGGTGAGCATCATATCGTTTATGGTTATAATCTTTTCGTCCTGCCAATCCCAGGTTATGAACGGAAGAACTCCGAACGGCTCGATGTTCGGCTTCGGCTGCTCAGTCCAGAACATTGTCTTGAAGGTAATGGGCGGAAGGACTCTGCACATCTCGACAAAATCGTTCCTCGCCTGCTTCGTGGCCTCCGCCAGATACTCGTGCAAATCAGCCCTGAACAGTATGTTCTGCTTCAAATTCAACGGTATCTGCTTCAAGAATTTCTCCGGCGAGAGTAGTAATCTTTTCTCTATCTCTCTGGCCTGGGAGCTTGTCATAAGTCTCTTTCTTTCCCAATATGAGCTCTTTGCTGACCTTCCATTTTTCGGGGAATTTATTGGTCATAAAGAAAATCAACAGTTGTGAATTCCCCGGCTGGAATTTTCTGTGAACTTTCCTTTCCGCCATTTTCCATTGCCGTCCGTTCCGCTTGGAAATAATCGTCTCTTCGCTATAGTCATATCCGGCCGCCTGAACGAGCATCAAGCGTGTCATTTTCTGTTCGAGTTCGGCCATAGCCTCCTGATATTTTCGCACACCTTCCTCGTCTCTTGCATAAGTGTCATACACCAGCCGTGATGTGCCGAAAAGATACTTTATAGTGCTTTCCGATAGGTCAAGAGCCGTAAGGTTTTTATACATCTCATAGAAGCAGTTCTTGTAAAACTTGTATCGTTTCGCTAAGGAATTTGTTACCGGGGGTATGCTTTTGCATTTCTTGTCCGGTTGACGAGCGGCAAAACTCGTCCCATGTCTGTTTGATTTCAAGGACTTTTTAAGCACATCTTTTGTAAGCCCTTTATCTTCAACGCTTTCTTCCCCCATCAGCTCTTTTGCCGTTATATATTCCTTGTCCTCTAATTCAACGGTGCATTTTATACACAATTCCGACAGACCGTCTTCCCGGCTTTTATCGGAATAGAAACGTATTGCCTCTTTCGTCTTTTTGCAGTCAGAACAGAGTTTGGTTTCTTTTTCTTCCATTTAATTACGCCACATAATCTGAATCTTGTCGCCAGCCGTGCCGAAGAAATGGAGTTTGTTTACATCATCTATAGGCACTTCCAACGGGGGAGTGCCCGCAGTCTTATCCAATTTGAATCCGGTTGTGCCATCCGCCGCCGTATCAATGTTGAAATATGCCTGTGTGCCGGAAAGATATTGAATGTAACAAGTCCTGCACGGCAAAGACGAGCCGTATTGCTTGTCTGCGGCAGGATTGGGAATCGTTACAATCACCACCCCGCCCGTCAAAGAGTTCGTATCTGTCGATAAATTTGTTGTGCTTACTGGTGTTGACATATTTTATACCCCTATATATTGGCTTTAATTTCGACTTTTAATTTTTCACCATCTGCGAGATTTATCAACCAGGCCAAAGAAGCCGCCTGCTCGTTACTAAGATCGATTCCCCTGATAATAAGTATGTCGCCATTAGTCTTTGTTGTCATCTCAAACTGGTCTGCACCAACTATAATCTCACAATGGTCATTTATTTGCGGCATAGCTTATTCTCCCGTGGTAAATACTGCCTTTACTGTTTCGGTATCTGGGGTTTCCTTCTTTTCGATTTTTTCTTTAGGGATTTCCGGCGTCTTCGCATCCTCTATCTCTTTTTTCTCGGCAAGGGTCTTAATGCCAAACGCTTTGGCGGTGCAGCCCCAGCATATCACAAACTCCTGTTCGCCGAACTCCTCTTTGACCTTATCCAGCTCCTGCTGCATCATCCTGTCCCTAATCACCCCTCGGACTCCGAGCATAAAACCCCATAATTTAGAACAGTCTTTTCCGCATTTTGCACATATCAATTTTCCTACTATCACTTGATTCTCCTTTACTTAAACTTTTCTCTTACTTTTACTTACAATTTTTCTTGCTAATTTGCTTGGCTTTCCTGTAGGTTTCCATCCCCTCTTAACCCCGTGGAGTAATTTTTGCTGCGCCTTCGCCTTCCTCTTCGTAGTGGCCTTGGCAACAACCCTACCGCCCCACGTCCCACGATAACCATTTACTTTCGTAACGGCTCCAGGCATAAGAACACCTTTGCTTTTGAAAAAGTTCGGCGGGCATAAAAGACAAAAGCTCTGGCAAGAACTATCCTCTATACCCGCCAGAGCTTATCGTAAAACACTATAACTATATACAGTGTTCATACCTATACGACCACAAGAGGTAGTATGTCAAGTTTTTTTATTTTATTTCAATAATTTTCTTGACTTGTTTTGAGAATGTGGTATTTTGTAAATATAGAGTTGAAGTGGAATAAGGAGACAGAATAATGGTAATTTGTGATGTTTGCGGAGATAATTTAGGAAATAACGGTGGAGCTATTATTGCAGAGAGTTTACAGGTAAAATTGGAAGATGCTATTCATCCGGAAGTTAAAAAAGTTCTTGATTATTATGGTAGACAAAATATATTTAATGTTTGCTTTCTCTGTAAATTAAAATCATTGGGAATAAAACCAGTTAAGGAGACAGTCTAAATAATTAAAAAACCATATAAATACTTGGGCCGTGAAAAAGAATACCACCACGAATATAACAAAAAATATAAAAAAGACCACAAAGAACAAGTCAAAATATATAACCGCTCCCATTACTTCAAAGTGTTAAAAGAAAGAAGATTACGAGAAAAAACCCTTGACAATACCACAAAAGAAAATAAACATAGAAAAGTGTCCTAAATGCGGTAGAGACGTGCCTGTTAAAATAAGGTAGAAACGAGGTTTTATGGCACACGCAGAAAAATGTCCAATATGTAACGGCAAAGGAACAATACCGGATCCGACCACACAAGGGCAAACTTGTATTCAAGAGATAGCTTGCCACGGCTGTAATGGTAAGGGATGGGTAGAAATAGCGGATTCATATCCGCCCTGGCCTATACCATCATATCCGCCCTGTGGTTATCCCTGGCCGAATATGCCGACAATAACTTTTTGAGTAGTTATGAGGGATTTAAGATGGACAAGAAAAAATGTAAATATGGTTGCAAAGACGGTAAAATACTGGGTTTATTCCCTGTTTGGTGCGATAATGTTCCTAAAAAAGACCGCAAGCCGTATATTGTAATAGATTGTCCGGATTGTAAGGTAAATTGAGTAGAAACGGCGATTTATGCTAAAAGCCGAAAAAATTGAGCTTATATGCCTGCGGTCTTTACGAGATGGAGAATTTAGACGGTGGCAGGCACAACGTAAATTTGAAGCATCTTTGCCAATTATGCTGCCAATGACGGCCAGTAATAGTAAATTTATAAAGAAAGGATATTGATTGTGACAAGTGAGGAACGTTTACAAGAAGTTATAATAGCACAGAAAACCCACATTGACGATTTAAGAATGGTCATTGAGCATCAGCATAAAATCCAAGATACTACCATAGCAAATATAGCACGTGAACATCATCGTTTAGTCGATTTGATGGCAACGACAAGAATAATATCTAAAGAAACCCCCTAAATTAACAAAATAACCCCCAAACAATAAGTCTTCAGGCAACCATAAAGAATAAAATGAAAAAAGAACAAAAAATAGACACAAACAGATTAAGCCAAAAACCAGAATATAAATTAGGTAGTCAATATGTAGATGAAAACGGACAACCGTGGATATATGTAAAAAAAGTCAAAACACCCAAAAACCTTAATATAACATAATCCTACCGATAAAGCGAATTTAAGAGACAGGCATAAATTTATACATCCTCACACCGACACCGACCCCGCCTTCTCGCCCGACCGACACCCCCCTGGCCTATCCTGCAAGCCCCTATGCCTCTATAAAACCCTTATACTCCCCCCATACTACTGATTAGAGCACTACGGCTGCCCTGGTGGCTGTCAGGGGCCTTGGTGAGTGTTGTGTGGGGTGTGCTGGCCTTTGCCTGCTGTTGGCTGGATGTGGGTGGTTATTACTTGATGCCGCTATGCTTTGTTGAAACCGCGCTTGCTGACTTGACATTCTTTCGTCAAGGACTGCCGGTCTGATTTAATGGGTGTAACAAGTTCTGAGGGTTCGGGTGTAACAGGTATGCTGTTTGTTACACCTTTTGTTACACCCTGCCGCTTGCGCCGCATATACTCTTTGTGCCAAGCCCTGTCTTTGTCCTTATCTCGGTATGGCATTGTATCTCTCCTAAAAGACTCTATCCCCTGCCGTCCTACGCTTGGTTATGGCTCTTTCCGCCTCTATTAGACCATCGACAAGCTGGCTTATCTCGCTTGGGTTCAGCTTTACACTCCTTGTCGGCTTATCCTTAGACCACACTGTCAGGACTGCCACTAAGCCCTCTAACTTGACCTCTACGGTGTTATCATCGTACAAGAGTAGTTTCAATAGCTTAATCTGCTTTTAAGACGCTGTATGACCTTTTCTCATCAAGAACTCCTAAATTCCTGTTTTTCCTGATTTCTTATTAAGGAATTGGTAGTTTTGATAAAATTAGGGGTGTTTTTGATATGTTTGAGTCTTTTATCTATTAGACCTGTTTTAGGGTCTATTATAAGTGCTTTACTTTCCTTAACTTCAGGGCTTGCTTGCTCAGTTTCTTTTCGTCTTTCCTCGTAAGCTATTTTTTCTGCTTCTTTTACCTCTTTACCTTCTAAAACCAACTTTATAAACCTTCTCCTTGCTTGCCACTCTGGTTGTATAGATACAGGTATCGTACCAGGAACGTAAATAGCTTCTCCTGTTGCTAATCGTTCTAATGCATCTTTTAACCGCTTTAACTCATCCTGGAGCTTTTTGTACGCACAAGTATAACACAAGCCATAACAAGGGTCATTAATAAAGAGTATTTCTGCCTTATGGATACAAACTGAATGCTGAAACGAACCATTTGGATAGGTAATTTTCTCTTCAGAACTACATTGCATATTCATTCTCTTTAGGTGCTACTGACTCTGATTACAAACTACACCCACTTTATCGGCAAGTCAAGGATTATTTAATAATTTTAATAAAAAAGCCTCATCTGCTATGTAAGCCAGACAAGGGCATAGCGGTTAAGCTATTTTCTGAAATTCCTTTGTGTGTCCAACACATTCAAAATCTGCTTTTTGTTTATGTTCATCACAGAAATAATAGAAATAAGTAAAGTTTTGCGTTTGTTGAGTGTAGTGGTCAACTTCTCGCCAAGTGGCATTTTCAGCACACCCTCGACTTTGACATTGCATTGGTTTAGTAAATACAGTTTTCATAATCCACCTTTCCTTTCCGCTAACCGCTATTTAGGTTAAAATAATCGCTTTTGCTCGTTCTTAATATCCCATAATTCGTCTATTGACAGGTTGTTCACAAAAGCCACCAATATCGCCGTGCTGAACCACGAATTGACTCCGTATTTGTGCAAACTGCGATGTAATTCAGTGAGCTGTTCTGCTGTTATCTTTTGTTTTTCCACCCATTCTAACAAAGTGCAAACACGAAAACACAGTTTTTCAGCCAACGAGGTAGCCAGTAATTCTCGAAACTCTGATAACATTTTAATCAGCTTTAACCTTAAATGCTTTTGTTTTTTTGCATCGCTTACAAGTAACTTTCCACTTTTTTGTCCATAAATCAACAGTAACCCAATATGGTATCCCGCACGCAGAAGTCCATAATTCGCCTTGATGTCTAACTGCATAATGTATTATTTTCTTTATCATCTTATTATTCCGTGCCGGTTTTTCTTTCCCTGACCGGCAACAGGGCTTCTTAGGAGGAGGACTGCTATTTAGCGCATATTTACAAATTTCACATTATCCCTTTTTGCCATAAATCGGGCTGCTTTGCTGGCTTCGTCAAAAGTCGAAAAACTCCGACAATCTGTTGTGTGAAATCCTATCCCACAGCCAACGTCGACCATTCTCTTTACTGTAAATCCTTTTTGGTTTCCTTGAGCTACATAAGCAATCATTTTTCCTGCTCCCTTCATAAATAGTAAAGTTTAACAGCATCCAGACCGACGCAGTTTTAAGCTGCGCCGAGCCGGCGGTTGTTAGTTAAGATTCGCTAAAATATACTCACCGTTTTTAATTTTGGCTTCTGTTTCCTTTCTTGTTTCACCTAAAAACTTGTTGCGGTATTTGCCAGTGGTGTTAGAATAATTCCACATACTCTCATCAAGGTAAGTTTTGCCATCAGTTTCGCAAACGATAATCGAATTGTAGCTCTGAAAATATGTAGCATCGTGGGTGGTGATAATAAACTGATTCGGCACATTGCCGAAAGACCTAACCCGAACTTTTGATATAATTGTTGCAGTTATCATTTTACACACTCCTAAAAAGATAATCAGTTTAACAGCTTACAGACCCGGCCAGCGCAAGACTGGACAGGCCTGGAGGTTGTTTAGCTTTTGCACGCTTCGAGAAACTTGGCTCGGTCGAAATGCTCATTGTCTTTTGTAAAGTAATCAGCCAAATCTTTTACAAGAGCGGCTTTCGGCACGAACACTAAATCACGAATGCTATTTGTGTCCTTTTTGATAATCTCTGCAATTGCTTTGTAGTGTTGTTTTGTAAACATCCTGTCTCCCTTTCAGTTATTTAGTATTTATTAGTTTAACAGCTTCCGAGTCCGCCCAGTGTTATCTGAGCGGTGTCGGAGGTTGTTATGCTATGGCCTCTTCTAATCCACACGTACAACCCATAACTTCAAATTCATCACATACCTCAGCCGCATTTACAGCACAATCTGGTCTATGCTCCCCATATTTTTCTAATGCTGCCAGTAAATCTTCGTGGCTGTTCCAACAGTTAACAATGCGCTCAGCATTAGCTTCACGTTCTTCATCTGTCATTGAACCAGTTCGGGGGATGTCTGCAATGCGATGAACACCACAATAAATATACAACTCATCAAATCCTTTATGAACTTTCAATTTGCCAAGTTTCATTCTTCAGCTCTCCTGCGCTCTTCTTGATATGTTTCCTCGTCAGGCCAAGTCTTTTCACAATACATACAAAGCACAGGCCCGTCCTTCGGTGCTATTATCCATCCGTGCATACATATTACATTCCGACAATTTGCAATTTCGCATAATTGCGGGGCTTGCAGTATCGCCCGAATCCGCTCATCCTTTACTAAATTCTCACTTACCATAATCCTATCTCCTAAAAAGACGGGCTGCCGTATCGGGCTATGAACAGGCGAGGACATTGCCACAGATACAACAGCCCATTTATTATTTTGTTTGTTGGATTCTTGCCTGTCCATATTTGCAAACTACCATATCGCAGGCAACAGGTCAAGAAAAATATGGGTGTTTGGACACGTGGTTGTTAGGACTATTTAATTATATATTGCGTATCGATTTCGGCTGTTATGCCCCATGTTTTTTTGAAGTCCTCCGCGTAGCTCAACAGTAACTGCAAGTCGTTACCTATACGGATTAAAAACACCGGGTTGAAATATATCGGTCTTATCCAGAATACCCGGTAGGTCTTATTACCTGCACGCTTTTCAATTCGGATTAAATTCTCGTTTTTCATTATTTACCTTTCAGGGCTTGCTGCGAATTTCTTCCCATTGTTTTTTGTAATTCTTCATCCGACCTTATCTGCGTGAGGTTCATCAAGAATTGCTTTTCACTCCTCAGCCGCTTGTTCTCGGCTTGGAGCATACTATTTTGTTCTTGTAATTCTGGTATATCCGATGGTTTTGGTGTTTTTCCCATATTCATTCCCCTTTCATTTTCTTAAACTCGCCCTTGAAATACTCCATAAGGGCTATTAGCTCTATCTCCGACCACTTATGACCCGACCTGTGCTTAATCTCAAGCTCGTCTATGACTTGCTGTCCATATCGTTCAAGCATAAATTCTTTGTAAGGATACATATTGCCCTGCTGAAAAGCGTTACAGGTAGGACACTGAGTTGAAATGTTGCGTGTATCAAAATACGCTCCGCTACCCCCACCTATACCTCTACCGAAAAAATGACCGGCGTGCATCCGAGACCAGGATTTTATTCTGAAGCAAGTGCAGCATTTGACGGGCAAATCCTCAATTTGGGTATAATGTCTAAGTATGTCAACACCCATTCGCTTGCAGTAATCTATGGCATCCCTGAGTCGGATATACCTACTGCACGCTGTCCAAGTCTTTTTCTTTTGACTTCGTACGCTCATTTATGTGGTCTCCTTTAGGGCTTGCTTGGTTTTATAATTTTCTTTAGTTTCGCCTTTGCGCTTGTGCATTTCATCGTGTTTAGTATATGCAAATCCACAATTAGAAATTAGTTTGCCACAAATGTAACAAGGATATTTTATAAACTTCCCTTGCGTTCCCATATCATTCACCTCAATAAACTACTCTTCAATCTCAACGCTCATTTTGCAGGTTCCTTAATAATCGTCCCACATTCTTCTTTTCAGCCACCTATGGGCGTCTGGCAGGTATTGTGTGCCTTTTGCTTTGACCTTGCTAACTATCTTTATAATGTTCTTTCTGTCCATCTCCGATAGTTCCCGCCATTCGAGAAACGCTTCATATTTGCCTACTTTTTTATATCTATCTGTCTCTGGCTGCCATCTTCCCGGCCATTTTCTCCAGAATTCGTTATATTCATCTGTGTATGGATAAACTGTCCGTGCCATTACAGTTCTCTCAATAATTCCCTAAATGCTTTTTCTGCCTGTTGTGGCACTACTCCATTTCCTAATAATCGCAATCTGTCCACCCGACAGGAAGTCCCATCATTTCTTCCAACGGTTGCAAATGCGGTGTCCCAAAACCTTTTAATTGCATCAATACAGTTATTTTGATTTGATGATTGGCTTTTATATATCTCTGTGCTGCTCCAATTGACCCTGTGTGTTTCCAATCGTTGCTGCTTAGAGTAGGCAAGAAAGAATAACCTTTCTCTAATGTGGCTAAAATTGCACTCTGCCGCACTAAAAAGTCCTGCCTCAACTTTGTAACCCAAATTTCGTAAGCTTCGATAAACTTCAGGGAATCCAATGGTAAGGTGTCCGCTGACATTTTCAAAGAAGCACCAAACAGGTCTAACTGCCTCAAGGATTCGCTCAATATGCGGCCAAAGGTGTCGGGGGTCGTCTGTTCCTTTTCGCTGTCCTGCAACACTGAACGGCTGACAGGGGTATCCGGCAGTAACGATGTCCACTTTGCCACGAAACTGCCGTCCATCAAAGGTTTTAATATCCGTCCAGATAGGTGCTGCATCCAAGAAACCCTTTTCCATCTTTGCAACCAGGTTCGCACAAGCGAATGCTTCGACCTCCACATAAGTGATTGTTCGCAGATTACTGATAACCTGTCTAAGTCCAAGTTCAAGCCCCCCATATCCCGAACAGAGCGATAAACACTTAAATTCTTTGGTATTATCCACATTCATTGGTTTTTCATTATAGATAAACTATTCTCATAGCAAGTTACTACGCATTTACTACCTGCGCTTATTTAGTCAGGTCTTAACTCCCTTGTATTACTCAAGCCCTTAGATTATGCGTTGGGGGCTGGTTCACTATCTCGCTACGATAGACCTTGCTACGAACCGTTGTCAGTAACGGAAGCCCTTTTTTACCCTAAATTAGGGTTGGTAAAAGGTTTGTATATCGTAACCAGCCCAACTAATACGAAAATCCATTTTCAACACCATAAAAAAGGCCGATTGCTGCGATAGTCTCCAAAGAGGAAGGAGTGTTCAGCAATCGGCAATTTACTATCATTATATAATCCTCTTTTTCGACTATCAAACACAATCTTACCACCTTATCTGAGTAAGTCAAGGTTTTTTTTGAGATTTTTTAGGTTTTTTATTATAATCAGCCAAGCATTCATCTAAATACTTACAAGGCGGTTGACCAAATCCGCCGTGGCAAACAAATCCACCATAAAAAGCCATAGTGTTATTGATATATTCTCCCTTTCTACAAGTTCCTTTTTTCCCTTGCTTTTTCTTCACGATTTTTTGACCGCTTTACACTCAATCAAGTCCCAACGCCACAGGGTCAGGAACATAGCCCATAGTGCTTTTAGTAGGTTCATTTTGGTCTCCAGAACTTACCGCAAATAGTTCTATCACTTGAACTAAAGCCTTTGATAAATTCTTTACTAATTAAAATCCACCCTTCCTGTCCGAGCTTGTTTAACCATTCATCTTCATCGAACCCATAATAATATTCTTCACTGAAGGTTTTATATTCAATACATTGTCGTTTCATTTAGGATACTCCCTATTTGCCTGTTCAAAACATCCTTTCATGTAGTTTTTAAGAACAACAGGGTCATTACAATCGTCAGGCGGGTCGCAGCCAAGCAAAACAGCATTTTTTATTATTTCAAGTTGCCTAACCTTTTGAATGGCATCATCCGCTTGTTTGTAGAAATCTTTGCCCTTGTCGTGCCAAAGTACGTCTCGCAATAAGTTTTCAAGTTCTGTCATTTTCCCGCCTCGAGTAAATTTTTATGCTCGTGGACGTTGCCGATGATTTTGCCTTGATAGACACTAAAGATTTCCCATAAAGGATAGAAAACTGTATCCCTCGGATGTTGCCAAGCCCACATAGCCATTTTTTCATCCAATTTAACGGCGCCTATCTCAACAATGCCCTCTATGATTGCCTTGACAATATCATCTTGATATGCTTCGTGCAGGCCAGTGGATTGCATAAGGATTAACCAATGAGCATCAGATTGTTTTTTTGCTCTTACGCAATGAGTACCTTCTTCATCATTTTCAGGTGTGGAATACCAATTTCTGTCGTGTATGCCAGAATATAACATTCTTTTATTGCTTTTATCCCACGCTCTATATTTAGGTCTCATTCCTGCGCCTCGTTTCCTGTAATTTCTGCTATGTTGCCCATATACCTCAGAGCGTACTCATTGAACTTTATCTCATCCCAAAGCACTTGTGTCACCGGCCCAAGTATCCCATCCGGCTCTGCGCCTATCTGCTCTTGAATCTCTGTAATGCTCGGCAGGTATGCCTTGCGACATTCGTAGCCACGGTTGAACATATTTTGGCCGTATCTGTTGACGAAAAAATACAGGCCATACCAAAAAGCTATGAATACAATCAGACAACATATAATCTTAATCGCTTTCATTGGTTCTCCTTTAGGCATTCTTGCTTATCTGTTTGTGGCTTCACCATCAATTTTGTCCGACAAAATCCACACCAACAAAAACCAATCTCACCATTCTTATTTAGCTTGCTAAACTGATATTTTTCAAGGAATATATGACCACAAGAACATTGTGTAGGGTATGTTGCTTTCATTTCAATTCTCCTTAATCCAATCTCGTTTCAATAATCTCAATTCCTTAATCCCTGAACCGACAGGGCTTCGATTGTAGGGTTCGTTCGGTTCGTTAAGAACGCAGCCAATATCAAATCTTGCATTGTCTCTCTCTGCCCCCCAACATCCGGCAAGTTTGGCAAAATCACTGCCGTTAGTCTGGCCATCCTGATTAAAGTCAGGGTCGAACTCCTCTAAGACCACCTCTAAATATCCGCCTTCGGCCATAGAAATTTGAGTAAATGAATTCCCCCACTCATCCCGGCTGATACCTACCGAATTTACATCCTCAGTAACTACAATATAGTTACTAACCCCCGTTACAACCCTTGTGTTCGGGTCATAGCTGCACACAGAGATAGGAAGTGGCTGTCTGTCATAGACAGAACCGTCTTCACGCAACGAAAGCAAAGTAAATGTATGTTCCTGCTGGTCGTTGCAGTCCATTGAGACTATCGACATCGCAAAAACAATGGGGAAACAGTATGTATTCCTTTCGACATCATCAGTATCGACAGGCATAATCGTTACCGACAATAGCTCCCGCAAGTAATGTCCATCCTCATCCTTTGCAACTTGGAGAAAACCTTGTTCTCCATCGTATAATTCGCAGGGCGAAGGTCTTGGTAGAAGCGGTTCAGCATCGGGAAACTCCTCAAGCAAAGGAATCCAAGTAGCCGTAGGAACAACGCTACTTTTAAGGTAATTGAAGATATAAGAAGAACTGAGGTCATACATACAGTTGGCAATGCCTTTGGTTCGTTGTAAAGGTTTTCCCCAATGCCTATCACCACTACCACCAAGTTCGAGTGAGAGACTTTTGCTTAGCAATCCAACCTTTACCTGGAAATGTTCAAGCCAATCCATCGGCAAATTTTCGCCATTACCATCTACCGAACCCCAACCAGTATACACCCTCGAACCCTTTTCGGTCGTCCTCTCATCTTCAATATACGTTGTAAAACCGATAGCTTCACGGTCTGGGTCTGGGCAGTTGAAATTAGGGTCCCAAGACCCAACAGGAACCCCCGGCACATTCTCAAACCCATTCGTAAAAAAAACAATGGATTCAAAAAATACATTTTTTATATAGTACTCCCCGGTTTTTTCATTATACCCACTCGTGCCTATATCAAGAAAGCCAGGCCAAGCTGCGTGGCGATACCCTAAGTATCCGTCAATCTCGATAGCTTCCCAAGATGTCGAGCGATTGTTTGGGCACTTTGCTCCCGAACACAGCAGCATCAAACAAATTATGATTAGTTTAGCTTTCATCTTTGGCTCCTTTCTTATTCGGCTTGTTGAATTGAAAAGTCGACGTTCTGGATGAATCTGTACTCGACCAGGTCATCGAGGACATCTATCATATCATCGTAGTCGAGCTTGCCCTTATCTTTCATCCAGGGGACTACGGCGGCTGTATGGTCGTTGATTTTGGCGAAATTCTCAAAACAGTGTCCAGTCAAGTCGGTGAATATATACCAACTTTCCGTCTTATTAGTCATTTTGCCAGTTCCTTTGCTATTAAAGTTGCGATTATCCAGTGGATGGGTTTAGAATTAAATCTCCACCATTTATCAAATACTTTCCGTGGTATCCCGGGGCTGAGTTTAATATGCAATTCCTGTATTCCAGAAATCATATTTTCCCCCACCTCATCCCGGAGGCGAAATGCAAGGTCGGCAAGAGTACTCTGAAATTTATCCTCTAAGTTTTCTCTGAAATATGCCTTCCACCTCCATAAATCCCACCTCTCTGTAAACCCTAAAAGACCAGATGGAGCGGACAAACAACCTCTATTGCACAAAAATATCCATTGTTCATCTTCTGTCATATCCAGCACAGAAAGTAATTCTTTTATCTTGTCATTCATTCTGCCAGTTCCTTATAAATTCTATAATTCCAAGCAGGTCTTCGCCTCCCTGCGTAAATCCATTCTGACCTGCTCAAAGTTACTACCTTGGCCTTTCTACATTGATTTTTAGTTTACTCAAAATTTCTTTCAGTTGCATTTCCACAGCTTTTTGCAGACCATCGACTATGGACTCGTTGGCTTCTTTCAAAGCGTCTTTCGCCCAACTCTCGATGTGAATACACAAGTATCTATCAATCATATATGCAATTCGTGTGCCCTTTTTGTGCCAACTGTAACTATCCGTGCCTTTTGGTTTGCCGCCATAATCTACATCTTCGAGCATAAATTTTTCAGCCCGTTTTGTGAGATACTCAACGAATGTAAGCGGCGGTTCTTCTTTTTCGCCCCAACGATTAGTTGGTGTTAATACTATTTTGGTGACATACTGCTCTGCGTTTGGTAAAATATGCTTGTCAATTATTGCTTCAATAGCAGAGTCAATCTTGTTCTTGATTTGTTTCCGTAATTCTTGGCAGTATGGTGTGGTCTCAAAGTCCTCATACTCCGCACCATCTTCGTCCGTTAGAGTTACTGGCTTTTGTAGTAAATCAGAGGAAATCTTATTAACCACTGCCTCAAAAACCTGTTCCTGTGTTAATCCTAAATCTGTTAATTTCATTACATTCTCCTTAAATAAAATTCTATAATTCCGGCAGCCGGTGGAATAATGTGTAATGCCGACTGCCTTTTCGAAAGGAGGAACAAATGAAAAGCCATTACTAATGCAGCACACATCACGCCGCCGGTATTTATTCAAAGCCCTGAAAGTGAGCAGGAGTGTTAATACGTGATATGCGATAATAGGCTCAGACCTACCACTGGCCATCGCACTCGAACCACGCCACCACTTTCAGGGCAAACCAAGCGGGACAGGGCAGCAGGGGGGTTAAGCTCAAGCCCCATATCCCCAACCTCTACTCTTGTGAGGTGCAAGGTCAGCGCATTTAAGCAGTCGCCCTGCCCGCTTTTACACTATTAAGTTTTTAATGAGCTATAATTCCGAGCCAGGACATCCGTGTCCCAGCCCTTAAACTTCTGAAATATGCTTGTAGACACTCTGATATCCGTTGAGCTGCGCCTTCAGGGCTTCGAGGTATTTCTTAGCTTTTTTAACCCATTCTTGGTTATCTAAAACTCTTAAACGGGTATTGCATTTACGGCACAAAAGACCTCTAACTTGTCCAGTTTTATGACAATGGTCAACATCAAAAACTCTTTGTTTTATTTGGTCTATATGAATACCGCAAATAGCACATAAATTACGTTGTTTTTTGAGAAGATTAAAATAATCTTGCAAATCTATTTTATATAACCATTTGTAATGAGCTTCTAAACTGCCCATAGGATTTTCTTTCTTCCATTCTTTTTGGCGTAAACTTTTCCTTTTACGGTTTTCAGGTTTTGCCTGATTGATACGATTTCTTTCTTTTACTTCTGGTTTTTGGTTGTGTTTGTATGAGTATTCTGAATGACAAGTTTTACACCAATAGTCTCTTTTCCGTGTGCGATTTTTTCGGGGATTATGGTAAAATTCATCTTCAGGTTTAATTTTTTTGCAAGAATGACATTCCAACAATTCCATAATAATCTCCAATAAAAAGTCAGCCAAAGTTGTTACGCAGAATGGGCTTATGCCCGAATTGCCTCTGGCTGACTTTAATTGATTGTCTTGTTCTGCGTAACATACCATAACTATAATCTTTTATTAGAGATTGTCAATATAATTTTTAAGTTTCGTCCAAATAGCGAAAAATACTTTGATAACCATTAAGTTGTGCCTGAAGTGCAGTTAAATTTGAAATGCACGCTTTATAACCTGACTCGGCTATTTCCTTTTCGTAGATTTCATCTGCACAGATACCCTTGGCGATTTTTTCGAGAATAGATACCGGTGGCTGTTTGTAGGTCTTGCCGGCAAGCTCATAAGTTTCACTGTTCCGCAGAGTAGCAAGAACGATAGCCATTTTGCGGTCATAGTCTCTGATTGCCTTTGCCTTTGCTTGACCTTTGGTTTCGATTTCTCTGCGGCATTCGCCAATTAAGCTAATGAGTTTTTTTATTAAATTTGCAACTTCGATAATCTCCATAGTTAGCACCTTCTATCGTATATCTTTTCTAATGTGTCTGCTTGCTTGTTTGTGAAACTGCCATCCCAATTATCCAATTTCTCAATAAAGTCCACCTCCCAGCTTGTAAGACCTTCTTCAAGGCCAAGCAATTCATCAAGAATATCTCGATAATTTTCCATTTCAGTTGCTTTTACAAAATCGTTCATATCGGGTTTCCTTGCTCATCTTTCGGCCAATCCTTTGGTAAGTTTCCGTCCTGTGGCTTCGTGCCATACACAATAAAGGCCGTAGCTGCGCAGGCGTGCTGGTATATTCGAGCTAAACTATCAACAAGCAATGGTAATTCTTCAATGGGAACCCTAATAATGTAGTGTGTCTCTAAATCTTTCCCATAAGCCCACGCCATAGAGCGTATCCTGGCTAAATCCTCTGTTTGTTGGGGCTTTGTGGCCGTTGCAGGGGCGTTTTGCTGTCCTGACGGCTGTGAGGGGGCTTGTGGGGGATTCTGCGGGGCTCCTTGCTGGCTCTGATAAGGTTTATCGTAATGTTTCTTGAACTTATTGTATGCCCCTTGTTGGTTTTGTGCCTGCTCCGAATCCCATTGGCCTTGACTGCCTATACTTTGCTCGGTATAGGGGGTTTTGCAAGCTATTCGTCCAGTCATCGACCCCTGGGTTGTCTCTATGGTGATGTTCTGATACTGATTGCCATAACTATCCGTGAAATCTGGTGTGCCTACACCTGTTATTGTTCCGCTAATAAGCATTTTCTTTCTCCTTTTCTTCTAAATCGTGCAATCTGCTTTGTTCGTTATTTATCGCCCGCCTATCTTCGGACGAGCGGACATAATCCAATACTAATTCCAATTCCCATGTCAGAAATTCCAGACTTTCGATAACTTCTTCTTTGGTTTTCATTTTGGCTCCTCTGGTAAAATTATTGACCTCCAATGGGTAACTTTGGTAAGAAGACCGTTCCCGTATATTTCCCAACCAAAACCGTTTTCATCTTTGCCATAAAAACCCACACCGCCCACATAGCTATCCGTTGCTTCTGCTTTCAAAACAATCCATACATCACAGATATTCTTTGGCAATCTTTTACTTACAGGTATCCAGCGGTGTCGCTCTAATTCGGTTTTCAGCCGCTTGTTTTCTTCTTCCAAGTCCTTGAATTCTATCGGGTAATCGGTCATATTATACTCTCCCAGCGGCAATTGTTTCTTCAGAATAAAACTCTACGCCTTCAATTATAATTGCTCCTTTTGTTGCCCGTCCTATTTCGCCGATGGCTTTTTCGTTGGGTATCATATATTCACGGGGTATCTTGCTGACATCAATTATCCTGAATTTCCAAATAAGTTTAGTTTGGATACCCTCTATTTTTTCGACTTTGTTTGCAACTATTGGTGCGGTAGATTGCACAACAGCAGCCCTACCTTCAAATTCTTCTGCCTTGCTTGTATCTCCACGCTCTTCGGCTTTTGCTGCCAGTTCTTGTAATCGTTCAGCTTCTTTTCTTTGCGCCTCTCTGAGCCGTGCTTCCTCTGCTTGTCTTATTCTTTCCTGCTCTCTTTGCCAGTTAATCATTGCTCCCTTTATAGCTGACTCTACCGCAGACAATATCTCTAACGGTCTTTTGAATAAATCCATAATCCTTTTCTTGCTTTCGTCAAGTGGCTTGGTCAAGCTTTTGCGGAGACCATCCAATTCTTTTGCTTTGGCTTTGACAGCTTTTAGGTCTCCACCTGCACCGGCGTAGATTTCTGTTGTTGTGATGCTGAAATTCTCATATCGCTCAGCAAGTTCTGTTGATTCAGTAATCTTTTTTTGTGCCTCTGTTGAAATTATTTCTTGAGTTACAGTCATTTCTTGTTCTCCTTTTCTAATAGTTTACATTTATCCGTTGATACCCTAAACTGTCCCAATTTGTTTCGCCAATAATGTTTAACGTGCAAAGTGCAATGTTTAGATAAATCTGTTAATGCTAAATTTTCTATTCTATTGTCTTTTATGTTTCCGTTTATATGATGAACAATTTCTTCTGGTTTCAAATATCTGCCAAGATATTTTTCCATAACAAGTCTATGTTCACGAATATATTTAATACCATTACTACGCTTTAGGGCGTATGGGTGCTTTTTTGATGCAACTACAAGATGGTATCCTCTTTCAGATGTTCCGCCACCTTTCCAACCAAAACTGTCTTTTCCCTTTTTTCCCAAATTTGGACTTCTTTCGGGGCTTTTATAAAAACATTCTCGGCTACAAAACTTACCCGCATTACACTTTTTCTTATCTTGTCTATATTGAGACAATCTTTTTGAAAAAGTTTTGCCACACGTCTTGCATTTAAGTTTTATTGTTTTCATATTTACAATATACTACAAAAAGAATGTAAGTCAAAGCAAATTACATTATTATTTATTATTTTTTTCAATCTTTAAACAAAGGTCGTGCCATCCGCAATATTTACATTCTTGAGATTCTCCGTCTTTATTGATAAAACATCGGGGCGAAGCTGCCGGCAGTTCTTGTTTCTTCCATAAATATCTTAACGCACACAATTCATTATCAAGTTCTTTTAACCAGTAATCATCTAACGGCTGCACATATTCCTGGATGCACAGGTCGTCCTTGCTTATGAAAATCAATCGTCCGAATTGCTTTCCCCGCTCACGAGCATAATACAAAACTTGCAACCAATAGTAATACTTGTCCTTTTTTATATCTTTACATTTGGTCATCCACCAGAACGCTCTACTATGCTGGCTCTTTACATCGGCTATTTCGTTCTCATATTCTAAATCGGCAAAGCCCTTTACATCATCGCATTCTATCGGTTCATCGCCGATATACTTCCAGCCCGTTCCATCTTTTACAATTAGTTCTCTTACGAAATTCTCAAACAAATCTCCTGCCTTGAAGACCCGCAATGTCCGCTCATCAATCGGATTAGTCCTGGGTTCGTCTTTTCGGTTCCAATACTGCAAACGAAAACATCGACCAAAAGATGATGGGTTCCACTTGCCCGACCGGACTTTGGGTTCACGCACTAATGCCTCATCTATAAGTTGTTGAACTGTTATCATTTTTTATACCCCTAAAATTATGAAAATTATAGTCAATATGAAAAAAAGTAAAGCTATAACAGCAGCAAAAACGCCCTCTTTCTTTAAGCCCCTCAAGCTATAACACTCATAAACACACGCAAAACATAATATCGCACAAGCAATAGCTCTCATTTTCTTATCCTCTTAATCTGTTTGTCCATCCACCGGCTTAATCCTCGCTGCCTACGCCTTGCTCGATTGATAGCTTCAATCTTTGCTTTATAATGGTCGGGTGTCATTGTTGCTCCTTGGCCTTGGCTATGGCCTGGTCAATTTGTTTTTTATCTGATGATAAATCCATTATTGGCCTTGGCGTTTTTGTTATAAGAGCATTTATGTAAGTGAGACCCACTTTGCACGCTGCCAGCAAATCATCGTGGCTGTTGACACATTGGCATATCCGGCGGGCGTTGGTTTGGTCTTCCCAACCAGAACCACATCGAGCAATCGTTGTAACTACATTATTACTCTTAATAGTGGTGGAAACAATTACTCTATACTCACCGCCATAGTGTATTACTTCCCATTTTCCTTTTATATAGCTCATAATCTCTTAATCCTTATTTTCACAAAACGTGTTTTCAGACAACGTTTGCAGGTAACTTCCTTTATCTGCTTAGTTGTAGCTTCGTCTATTGACCTACGCTCGAATGATTTTCCACATTCAGTAAAATTCTTATTCAAATATCGAAAATAATGTATTTTTTGCAACATCTCTCTTAATCCTCATCACTGCTTACCCTCTACTGCGTTAAAAAACTTTTTTAGGGCTAAACCTACCCTGTTTTTCTTAATCAGTATCATACGTAGCATTTTCCAGAATTTCTTTGGCCAAAGCAGAAATTGCTTTTTCTTCTTCTAAGTTTTGTAGCTCGGCATAATGTCGGTCAGTTAAACAGGAAGCTCCGTCCACTTGTTCGTGTGCAAAACGCACAGCTTTTTCTAATAATTGTAGTCTGTCCATTGTTACCTCACTTTCGTTAATACCCGCCGCCAGTTCATTTCTTCTCCTTGAATTCACCGCACCAATCATCTGCGCTTTTCCAAACTGATTTAGGAAATCTCTTGCACTGTTTTTGTAGCACATAACCTACAATGTAGCTTGGACGTCGGTTTGTCCATTCGCCTTGCAACCATTCACAGTCTTTACATTGTCGTTTTTTCATTGTCCGCCTCTCCTGCTTCTTTTTGCTCGGCAGTGTCAGGACAAATACCACCTACCAGGGGTATCGGCCGCATAAATTCATCATAATAAACTCCGTCCTGCCGGGATTTCCGAAAACGATAACCCTCGTCAACCAAACGCTCACTTCTGTCTTCTGGGCTTTCACCAATAATCATTTTACCTCACTTCCTTTTGCAAAGCTTTCATCTCCTCAACGGTCGGGCTGATGTAGCCATAGGTTATGTTGAGCTCCGGGGGGAATTCGGGGTCTTGCGAGGAGACGAAATTCATAGTCGTCTGTCCGGTTTCGTGAACAGTCTCCTTGCTCGCACACCAATAGCCCAATTTCATATCCTCAACGGCCTTGTAGATTGCTGTCTCTATCTGTTTTACTGTTATCATTTTACCTCCTTTAGTAATTCAGGGTTAGAATGGACGTTGCCAATGACTTTAATTTGAGCAATACGGCGTAGCGGGGTAAGACCGCCGAGATTTTTACTGGCATAACAAGTGTGTTCCACATCATATACAACCTCACCTCTTGTTGGTATTCTACTATCAAATAGATTCCCTTCGATTATATCGCCTTCCCACACATTCTTGTCCTTGAGGCCTGTGAATTGCATAAAGATGTATCGCTTAAGTAGCTCACTTGTGTTTGCCTCTACGCCACCACCACCTTCGCTATTCCAACCTTGACACAAAACCCCACCAAGACCAATTAGCGGTTCCATATCACCATCTAAGTCTGAGTCGTGCAGTATTTTCTTTTTTTCTTTATCCCACGCTCGATATTTAGGTATCATTGCTCTATCCTTTCAACCTCTCCAATATCCATCAGAAGTAAGTGCTTTCTCAGCGACCATAAGCGTTCTGTTGCTACCTTGCCCGTGCCAACAATCAGGGACTCTTATTTTCTTTTTGCCCTTATACGGCGGACGCTCCCAAAGACCAACAGGGATACGCCATACTATTTTGCCGCTTTTCCTCATCCAGCACATCCTATCAGAAGAGCCAGAAGTCGAAGGCGAATTATAATAATCATCGTGGCAACCGCTACAGTGCTTTCTATCTATCATTGTTCTATCCTTTCAAAAGGAGGACCGGCAGCCGGAGAGGGGGGGGAGTCTGCCAACTGCCGGTTTGGAGAAACGTTCTTATTTGATGACGGCATTTTGTTCACCTCAAAGTTTCCAATCCCATCCCCATTTACCTGTAAATCCATATACAATTAACCGAACAATAGCTTGAGTAACCAAGAAATACATTATCCAGAAAGGCATCCAAAGCGGTGCAGTAATTATCAGGGCTAAAATTCTTTTAATTTTCATTTGCTCACCTCAAAAAAGAAAAAAGCCCCGTCAAGTTTGGACGCACAGTTTGCACCGAAGCACAAAGGAATGCCTTGCCGGGGCGGATTTTTACGATAGTTGTCTGTGCGTCCATAATGTTTTCCTTAAATCATTATTTACAAACTAACATATCTATTGTTTCAAGTCAAGACCAAATACGTTTGGACATTCGGTTATTGGGAATTGGTAGGTTAAAAGTCAAATGAGACGTGGTTTTTAGGCCAAAAACGAGGATTAGTGAGTAAGAAACTGGCCGACCGAAATCGACCAGTTCAGAGGAGTATGGAATTTGTTTACTACGTAGTTCCGGTTGTTATCTTCTCGATGTCGTTGGTTCGGGTGGCAATGACCTTATCTTTGCTACGATTATCGATAACAACGCCGCCAAGAAGAAGTGTTCCTAAAGTCATTACTACGCCAAGCGGATTTACCTGGCCACCTTGAGCAAAAGCAACGCCTTGCTGAAATAACTGCTGCTTGAAAGCGTCCTGGCGGTCGAGGTCTTGTTCTCTAACTTCATAAGTCTTTGTTAGGGTCGTAAGCTCGTTCTCAAGACGACTCATTTCGCTATTAAACTCGATGTTCAGTTCCGGCCTTGCTATTTTCTTGCCCGGCATAAGCAAGGATTCTACGGTCGAAACGCAACCATAAGTCCAGCCAAGAACAATCACGCATAAAATAATTCCAACAGTCATTCCCAAATTGTGCCTAACCCAAGTTCCTAATTTTTCCCACATTTCAGGTCTCCTTAATAGATTTTAGTTCATTATGTATTCTTGAAGCTGTTTTGTCAAGCTCGTTCATATTACTGAGTGCAACGCTGATGGCTGCATTCATATTCTCTAAAAGCTCAATCATCTGGGCAATTGGCTTTTCTATCTGGACGAGGCCGTTTACCATCTCTGAAATCTGCTGATGGATTTCTTTATCGCTCATTTTACCCCATTCTTATAATTAGACCGGCATAAGTAAAACTACAGCCAAGTAGAAAAGTTAATAACGATATAATCATAGTAGCCCACAAAGGCAGACGATTTTGAAGCTTCTCTATTGCCTGCCACTGCCGTTCATCACTGGCTTTGAGTGTTTCTATCGCTTCTTCATTGACGCCAATTCGCTCTTCTACTTTCTCAGTCATATTATACCTTTCTTAACTGCTGTAATTCCATCCCCAAATTAATCACTTGTTCAACAGATAATACTTTCGGTGTTGAACGCATAAGATAATTTAGCAATGCCTGCCGTAAGGGTTCTGGCAATTCATAAACCAACGGCTTAGCAGGCGGTTCTACTATGGGTGGCTTGGTTACCGGTGGCTTAGTCTCTGTATCCTTTGCTTTATTTTTCGTTGCTTGTATTTTGGTGTTTTTGCTCATTTTTTATCCTTCAATTATTTGCTTTAATTCGGCAAGGGTTTTTTCTCGCAGTATTTTTCCTGCTAACCTTTCTTTTCCATCTGATATTTCACTGACTAAAGCAAGGCGACAAATCTTTTCCTGGTCTAACTCTAATGCTATTATTGCATCGTAAACGTCCTGGTCTATTGTTATTTTTATCTCTGGCATAATTCTCCTTTTAAGGCCCTGTTATAAGTCCCAAAGTTACTAACGCTGCGTGAATACCCCCGGCAGTTACCGCTACACCTGTCGGCTTTAAGGTTCGTACCCCACCGTAAAAACTCATTTTACTACCCACACCACCAATTACCACTCCTACACTTCCGGGCATTGTTATCTGCCCTCCAGCTAATTTAAAGTTAATACCACCAACATCAAATAAGGTATTCTCGTGAAAATCAATTTCACTAAGAGCGTTAGATAAAGTCATTCTTGCATTGGATGACTCTATATCAACTTGCCCATTATAGGATTTCAAAATCAATGTATTACGAAAATCGGCATAACCTACAAGTGCCCTCTGTGTTGTGGTCTGATAGAATTTGATTTGGGCATTGCCATCCGCAGCAGTATCTCTTAATATTAACTTTACATCATCACCTGATTCTAATTCTGCATTTCCTGCTGAAATATCCCCATCCACCGTAAGATTTGCTACGTAAGTAGCGGCTGAATTTTGAATCGCAACCGTGCTATTCGCTCCTGCGTTGATTGCGTCTATGGTGATGTTGCCGGAATACTCAATTTCAGTGGTTGTAACTTTAGCAAATGCAGGCGAGGCCGATGTCTGTAAATCCTGGTCAATATACCCGTGGTCTGTGCCAACCGAACCTCTATGGATTGTATTTGCCGCCACATCGGTAGCTATATCAATACCGTCAACTGTACCAGATATTATTATATTACCTGTTACGTCAACGTTAGCATTGAACCTATGCCCTGTTGTAGCTCCGTAGTCTAAATAGCCGTCGTTGAGTGAGTCTATGTTTTCATTGCCATCGTCCTGTGTGAATTTGAGCTTGTCTTTTACAAGAACAGTGCCGTTGACTTCGAGTTTATCTTGGGGGGCGGTTTCGTTGATGCCGACGTTGCCATTCAAAAGGTTAAATTCAGAAGCATAAAATCTCATTGGAATATTAGCAGATAGGGCATCATTAAATGCCGCAATCGCCAATTCAGTCTCTATAAGACCAATGCCAAAATTTACGTTGGCTGCTCGCCTAATAATAAGCTTATAATTGTCGTTTACCGTAGTAAGTCCGATGCCGACGTTGCCGCCTTTATCAATTACCATTCTATCCTGAAGGCTCTTAGAACTATCTGCCACAGCAAAATATAACTTAGAATTT
>SDBU01000673.1_pt1 | contig 48434 bp, 37 predicted proteins | sample 2277071 | NCBI WGS metagenome assembly SDBU01 (sample SAMN10397929, study PRJNA504765) | marine sediment metagenome | isolation source: marine sediment core GS08_GC12, 126 cmbsf | place: Arctic Ocean: Gakkel Ridge, Loki's castle | collected 2008
TAACGCGGTCGTTGCCCGTCAAACTCTCTTGAAAGTGGTGCCGATCTTTGTGGCAGTGATGGTCTGGCTGCTGCGGGTGTTGATCATCGGTTTGTTTTCCGTTGCTGGTGAGAAGTATTTTGGCCAGGATCAGTTGAATATCCAGTTCGCTTCCACGTCCAGGAAAGCGCCTGTATCAGTCCGCAAACGGGCACCTGCTGCGGGTGTTAGTCAGACCGGTCACCGTCCTGTTCCCAAACCCCCTCTGCGTTCACCGCGCCTGGAGCCATCTTACCAGCCCCTTTCATCTCAGAATAAGGAGCAAGGTAATAAACAGCAATTGCTGTAACGAAGGGTAGAACCTCATTTAATATTGAGAGGATTGATCAGAATAGAAAATAAAACCGCTGGTGAAAACCAGCGGTTTTTTGTCGGGATGGTGGGATTCGAACCCACGACCTCGCCGACCCGAACGGCGCGCGCTAGCCGGGCTGCGCCACATCCCGATGCCGCGAAATTATAACCCAGCTTGAATGGATTATCAAGCGTAGATTGATCAATACTGATCTACCAATGATAGGCTGGGTATTCTTCTTCTGGTCTTTTTAATAATAGTCCTAGAAGGACACCGCTGACAAATCCGCCGATATGAGCCCAGAATGCTACTCCGCCGACATCAGGTCCTCCCAGAGATAGAACTCCCTGGAAAAATTGAAATATAAACCAGACGCCGAGGACGATGCTGGCAGGGAGCATGGTCATCCTGAGCCAGAATCCCAGGGGAATCAGGGTTAAAACCTTTTGTTTGGGGAAAAGAACCAGATAGGCACCCAAAACTGCTGCAATTGCACCGCTGGCTCCTACTGTCGGGATTTGGGAACCCGGGTTGGTTATGATGTGTGCCAGTGAAGCGATTGTGCCCCCGAGAATATAAAAGAACAAGTAGCCTGCTTTCCCCAGCCGATCTTCCACATTATCACCGAAAATCCATAAGTACAGCATATTTCCGCCAAGATGGATGAACCCTGCGTGCATGAACATACTGGTAAATATATTGAAGATACTACCTAATGAAAGGGTGGTGGTTACCTCAGCTGGAATGAGTGCATACTGGTATATAAACTGCTCATTAGATGAGCCCAGCATGGTTTGAAATATAAAAAAGATAATATTCAAGGCAATTAATAAATAGGTGATTATTGGAACACTGTGGGTGGGGTTATCATCTCGGATTGGGATCATATGGGTTATCCTGCGGTATAGTTGGGAAGAATTGCTGATAGGGATAATTTCCAGAAAGTGTAAGTGAACTGGAAATATTTTACCATACTGAACTCCCGCGAATTTTGCAAACCTTAAACGGGAAGGTTCATGGTATTTCTCACGGATCCTGGTGATCCCCGGCAGAGTAAACGTGCCTTGACATCCTTTCAGGCTTTGGTACACTACCTTCAATATGTTTATTATGATTGACTCCAAAACGCCTGTCCCTAGCATCCGGAATAACCCCTAAGCGATTTTCGGTCGATTGGAATTTCGAGAATATTGTGTTGATGGTAACTCTCCGGACTGAAATGCCGGAGTTTTTTATTATCCTGATAATGTCTAATAGAGTGAAGTTTGAGGAGATACCTTATGCGAATGTCCAGACTTTTGAGTCAAACACTCAGAGAAGCCCCTTCTGATGCGGAGATTACCAGTCACCAACTGTTGATTCGGGCGGGATATATCCGCCAGCTAGCCGCCGGCATATTTACTGCTATGCCGTTGGCAAAACGGTCTCTGACCAAGATTGAAAACATTATGCGGGATGAAATGGATAAAATCGACGGACAGGAGATGTCTATGCCGGTAGTACAACCGGCAGAAATCTGGAAGGCTACCGGAAGATGGGGAAAAGTTGGTCCTGAGATGGGACGTTTCCAGGACCGGAACGGCCGGGATATGGTTTTGGCGATGACCCATGAAGAAGCAGTGGTGGATATAATTAAGGATGAAATTCAGTCCTACCGTCAGCTTCCGATGATGATTTATCATATCCAGACCAAATGGCGGGATGATCCCCGTCCGAGGGCTGGATTGATTCGTGTCAGGGAATTTACCATGAAGGATAGTTACAGCTTGGACCGGGATTGGGCGGGACTGGATCTTCAATATGCCAACCACTACCGGGCATATTTTAATATTTTCGGACGCTGCAAACTTCCAGTGATTGCAGTAGAGTCAGATGTAGGCATGATGGGCGGGAACATGGCCCACGAATATATGTATTTGACACCGGTAGGTGAAGATACACTGCTTATTTGTGGTGAATGCGGATATTCTGCCAATCGTCAGATTGCAGAACTGCAAAAGGAAAAAGCTGACGAAGAAAAACCGAAGAAGCTAAAGAAAGTTGCCACACCAGATGCAAAAACAATATTTGATCTGGCAGAGTTATTAGAGATACCAGAACACAAGACAGCTAAAGCAGTGTTTATGATAGCGGCTATTCAGGATCAAGAAGGCGAAAAAGAAAAATTGGTCTTTGCCATAATAAGAGGGGATATGGACTTGAATGAGACCAAATTATTGAACGCCGTCGGTGCCAAACAGCTTAGACCTGCTGAAGAATCCGAGATTGCAGCATCAGGCGCTGTACCAGGATATGCTTCACCTGTGGGCCTTAAAAATATACTGGTTGTTGTGGATGATCTGATACCCGAATCTCCCAATCTGGTTGCTGGTGCGAATGAAGAAGGCTTTCACTATATGAATGTCAACTACGGCCGTGATTTTATCGCAGATGTGGTCGCTGATATCGTCGCCGCAAGAGATGGAGATGCTTGCCCAAAATGCGGTTCTCCTATGAACGCGCTCAGGGGTATAGAAGTAGGAAATATCTTTAAACTGGGCACCTGGTATAGTGAGGCAGTTGGAGCAACTTTTCAAGATGCTGAAGGCGAGGAAAAGCCGGTTGTAATGGGTTCGTACGGGATCGGAAGCGGCCGTTTGCTGGCATCCATCGCCGAAGAACACAACGATAAATACGGTTTAATATTGCCCATTACCATAGCTCCTTACGAGGTCCATCTGGTTGAGTTGGCCGGCGGTAAAGGGGAGAGAGAAAAGGTTCAGCGTGCTGCTGAAAAATTGTATCAGGAACTTATGCAGGCAGGGGTTGAAGTGCTCTTTGATGACCGGGATGAAAGCCCGGGTGTGAAATTCAACGATGCAGATCTGATTGGAATTCCGCTGAGATTAACAGTGGGTCATCGGGCTTTACAGGAAGGCGGCATTGAAACAAAAATTCGCCATGAGCCTGAGAAAAAAGTAATTCCCTTGGATAAAGCTGTTGAAATGGTAAAAGAAATCATCCGGGATTTATATGCTGATATTGAGCAGAATCTGGATACTGTTGAATTTGAATAGTACGTTATTAGTCTGAGAAGGTTAATAAAACCAAAAGCACTCCGAATTATTATTCGGGGTGCTTCTTTTTGTATTCAATAATCTTAAATACCTTCCAGATTTCGAAGTGTAATATTATTAACTAGCCATCCATCTTAAAGAAACTGGTCAGTTTCATTGCCAGATTCAGATCTCCGGCGAGCTGCAGTTTTCCCTCCATAAATCCCTTCATACCATCTTCTTTACCGAGCAGGACATCCCGGAAGTAGATGCCATCGGCGGTCATGGTCATGACAGGATCCTCTGCCACCCCCTCGCTCACAGAGCATTTATCATCCCCAATCTGGATGATAAAGTCACCGCCCTCATCCCCGGTAAGATGATACTGAACTATCGCTTCCAGACCAGCAGCTTTCTCCGGCAAGAAGGCTTTTTCATGATTAAACACCAGTTCTTTTACAGTATACTCAGCCATAATTTTCTCCTTTTACGGACCATTTTATTAGTTAAGATTCTGGAATACAGCCGCCGCCCCCATACCGCCGCCGATGCACATAGTCACCAATCCAAATTCCAGATCACGTCTTTTCATTTCGTGGATCATTTGAACGGATAATTTTGCTCCTGTGCAGCCTAACGGGTGCCCTAATGCAATAGCTCCACCGTTCACATTGGTTATTTCCTCATTTAAATCCAATTCCCTGATGACCGCCAATCCTTGAGCAGCGAAGGCTTCATTTAATTCAATTAGCTGGATGTCATCAAGGGATAAGCCGCTGAGTTTTAATACCCTGGGAACCGCCTTGATTGGACCCAATCCCATGACTTCTGGAGCTACCCCGCTGGCCGCAAAGGACACAAAACGGGCAAGCGGTTTTAATCCAAGAGACTCAGCTTTTGCCCGCGACATGATTATCACTCCTGCGGCGCCATCTGACATTTGGGATGAATTACCTGCAGTGACCGATCCACCCAACTTAAACACAGGCCTGAGTTTACCCAATGCTTTCAGGCTGGTATCTGCCCGCGGTCCCTCATCCTGGTTAAATAGGATTTCCCTTGTTCCATCCGGCGATTCAATTATTACCTTCAGGGGTACAATTTCAGAATCAAATCGACCGGATTCGACAGCCTTGACAGCTTTCTGATTACTTTGCAGGGCAAATTCATCCTGCATTTCCCGGCTAATTTGATATTGATCTGATACATTCTCCGCAGTAATACCCATACTGGTGTAGGCTTCCGGATACTCGTCAGCCAGGGTTGCATCCGGACTGAATTTGTATCCCGTCATGGGTACCATACTCATAGATTCAACTCCCCCGGCGATCGCGGTATCAATGTAACCAGCAGTGATAGCCTGGGCTGCATGCGCAATACTCTGTACCCCGGAAGAACAGAAGCGGTTAATGGTTTCAGCCGGGATTTCCACCGGGAGGCCTGCCCGGAAGCCTATCAGGCGGGCGAGGTTCATGCCCTGTTCCCCCTCGGGGAAAGCACAGCCTACGATCAGATCATCCAATTCCATTGGATCCAGATCATTGGCTCTTTTCAGCAAATCCTTAATTACAGCGGCGGCCATCGTCTCGGGCCGAACCGTTTTCAAGGTTCCTCGTTTGGCTTTCCCTATCGCAGTTCTTGCTGCTGCCACAATCACCGGATCGTGTTTCGGGTCAAGTGTTGATTTCATCTAAATCTCCTTACCATCAATTCGTGAATGGAGCAGAAACCGGACCTGATCTGATCTGGTCCCTGAGTTTCTCCTGTTAATTTCTAAGGACTTTCCCTTTTTGAAGCAGGTGCCACATTCTTTCCTGGGTTTTCTTTTCACCGCATAAAGAGAGGAAAGCTTCCCTTTCCAGGTCCAGGAAATATTGTTCATTCACCCAGGCTGGTTGGGAAATATTACCGCCAGTCATGACAAAGATCAATTTGCTCCCAATCACTGCTTCGTAATCGGTGATAAAGCCTCCTTCCTTAAAATTGTACAATCCTATTTTTAGACCAGAGAGGGCATCCCTGCCGGCAGCGAAGATCTTTTCTGGAGCTGGCGGAGTGTATCCTGATTCAGCCATATGCAGCACTTCGCGCTTTGCTTCAGCAAGCAGATGATCGCGATTGATCATAATCCGGTCCGAAACGCCGAGGATTCCCATCTCCTGGGCCTCTAGGGCGCTTTTAGCAACGACTCCCTGTCCAACCTGTTCAAATACCCGCTGGAGGTATGGAAATACGACCGCATCTTTAGTCTGCATCGGTGGATTGACAAGCCTGCGGATCATTTCTTTTGTCCCGCCCCCAGCTGGTATCACTCCAGCGCCAACTTCCACCAGGCCTGTGTATAACTCGGCTGCTGCCACTACCCGGTTACCATGCATTATAATTTCAGCTCCTCCTCCCAAAGCCAATCCAGCCGGTGCAATGACTACAGGTTTTGAGAAATACCTCATTCTCATATTTACATCTTGCAGCTTTCGGACGATTAGATCCAGTTGGTCCCACATTTCATTCTGCGCAGCCATTACCACGCCAAATAAGTTGGCGCCGACGCTGAAATTGGCAGCATCGTTTCCAATTACTATGCCGTTCAGGTTACCTTCCAGCGAATAATCAAGCGCTTGATTAATCATATTGATGCTGTCTTCGTCAATGGAATTCATCTTGGTCTGGAATTCTACGCAAGCCACTCCGTCTCCAAGGTCAACTAGTGATGCGCTGGTATTACGGTCGAGGATTTTTTTCTTATCGCTTTTCTGTTCACTCAACCGGATGATCTGAAGTGAGGGTTGGATGGCAATATACTTTTTCTTTACTGGATCATATACAGCGGTTTTTTGTTTTCCGTCATATTCGTAAAAACTAGTTATACCGTCCTTGACCATTTTTTCCACCCAGGGAGCGGGGGGGAACCCCGCATCTTTTAGTTGCGGAATAGTGGTTTTTATATCCAATAGATCCCAGATCTCAAACGGTCCTACCTCGTGTCTGAAACCCCAACGCATTGCATCATCTATTGGCTTGGGAGTATCAGCAATTTCAGGGATGCAGTTGGAGGCATACGATAGGCCCTGGAAGATAAGGGAACGAATTAAATCTGCTGCCCGGTCATCTTCTCCCATAAGTTTACCCAGCCGTTCTCCCAGATCTTCAATCCCTTTAGCAGCTTTTACGGAATCATAACGGATTTGCTCTGAGGCTTCATACTCCCTGCTGGATAGGTTGAGCGGCCAGAATTCTTTATTTCCATCTACGATGACCTGTTTGTAAAAACCTTGTTTGGTTTTGTTTCCCAGACGGCCTTTTTCCACCATGTCGTGGATTAACTGATTTGCAGGTTCCGATAATAAATAGGGCATAGCCTGATCATCTTCCGGTAATGCTTGAGTCAGATTGGTTCCAACATGTTCCCAGACATCAATTCCTACCAGATCCAGCAGTCGGAAAGTGGCTGTTTTTGGGCGGCCGATCAACGGACCGGTAATGCTGTCAACTTCCTTGACAGTATATTCATTTTTCAGGATGAAATCGAATGCGAAGGCGCCGCTGCCAAATCCCAGTCTGTTGGCAATGAAGTTTGGTGTATCTTTGCAAAGCACTACACCTTTGCCCAATCCGTATTCCGCAAAATGACTGATTTTATCAATTACTTCAGGGAATGTATCCGCGGTAGGAATGATTTCCAGAAGTTTCAAATACCGGGGCGGATTAAAGAAGTGGGTTCCCAGGAAATGTTCCTTAAAACCCGGCGATCGGTCGTCCGCTATTGAAGTAACAGGTATACCGGATGTATTTGTGCTGACGATGGTTTTTTCTGCCCGGATTTCATCAATTCTTTTCATCAAATCCTGTTTGATTTTTAGATTCTCAATGATGACTTCAATCACCCAATCGGCATCTTTAATGACCTGGAAATCATCCTCTAGATTTCCAACCTGAACCAATTTGGCAGGATTATCAGAGTAAAAACTGGCTGGTCGGGATTTTAAGGCTGCCTGAAATCCCTGGTTTACGATCCGGTTCCGGACACCCTGGTCCTGCAAAGTTAATCCTTGATCTTTTTCGTTCTCAGTTAACTTGTTGGGAACGATATCCAGCAAATAAACCCGGACCCCGGCGTTGGCAAGATGGGCTGCAATAGCCGCCCCCATAGTGCCTGCGCCAATCACAACCGCATTGTTAATTGAATAGTTCATATTATCTCTCCTCATTCCGGAGCAGCTAAAACAGAAAGACAGGTTTGCTGCTGCCAAATGAAATGGCCTAATTTCTGATTATCGCAGCTGACTGCCCCGGTAGCCGAGAATGTTCCGGGCGACTACAAGCAGGTTTATTTGTCCTGTACCTTCAAAAATGTCGTTGATTTTTGCATCCCGGAACCATTTCTCAAGCAAATATTCTTGACTGTAACCTAACGGACCCATGATCTCAACTGCTTTCTGGGTGATGATGGTAGCAACTTTACCCGCTTTAACCTTGCTCATGGAAGCGATCAAGGCATTGGATTTTTTATTGTCGGCCATCCAGAGTGCTTTTACAGTAAGCAGCCAGGCGGCCCGAAGTTGAGTTTCCATGTCAATGATCTCCCGCTCGAGATTGGTCATTTTCTGCCGGGGGAGACCGTACCGGATAGAGATCTCTTCTTCGGCCAACTTTTCATGGACAAACTCCAACGCAGCCCGGGCGACGCCCAGGGCAGAGGCCGCCACAATTGGACGGGTTGCGTCAAATGTCGCCATGGCGCCTTTATAACCTTTGGTGCTTTTTTCGATTGAGGGAGATCCGAGAATATTTTCAAATGGAATGCGGCAATCCTGCATAACAATGGAAACAGTATCGCTGGCCCGGATTCCCAATTTCTCTTCCATTTTGGTTACCTTGCAGCCGGGTGTGTCAGCTTCGATGACAAATGACCGGATACCTGCTCGCCCTGCTTCCAGGTCCAGGCTGGCCCAAACTACAATAAAACCTTTGGAATCCACCAGGGCTTTGTGTCCTGCGGTAACAAAGATCTTTTCGCCGTTCAAGATCCATTCGTTGGTTTTTTCATCCAGCACAGCAGTGGTTCTGATCGCAGAAATATCAGAGCCGGCCTGCGGTTCTGTCATCGCCATGGCATCAAATACTGGCTCTTTGCCCTGGAAGCGGCTTAAAAAGCGTTTCTTCTGCTCAGGAGTTCCCGCCGCACTGACAGCCGCGGCTCCAAGCATACCACCGGGGGTGCAGAGATAAATTCCTGCGTCTCCCCAGGAAAGCATTTCCACCATCACCATCAAGCGCTGGTAATTGATGCTGGGGCGTTTTTCTTTTTTAGGATCCTTTTCTTTTTTCTTTGGCGGATCATCAGCTGCCATGGAAGAACTGCCCATAGCTTTTGTGGCAGTGTGCATAAATTGAATATAAGCCCAAGGTATTTCATGTTCGTTATCATCCAGTTCACGGGATATAGGGCGCATCATGTTTTCAGCAACTGTTTTTAACACCGTGCGGGTTTGAACCAGTGGTTTAGGCATTTCAAAACTAATCATTTTCTTTCTCCTTTATCATTCACAGGATTGATTAGGGATAGCGGTTGATTATGCAGCTCACATTTTAGCTGGTGGATCATCTCTACACCATTGCTAAGCCGGTAAAGGCAGCAAATCCCCGTCCATTCCTCATCCACATTTCCACGGGATGTTCCCTGATATAACCGTGACCGCCTAAAATTTGTACAGCCGCGTCGGTAACCATCATAACCATGTCAACCGCACCGTTATAAGCCAGGTAGGCGTGTTTGTCAGCTTCCTCTTTCCCTTCATCGAGCATCCAAGCTGCTTCCCAGGCTAGCAAACGGATTGCTTCTATATCGGTGCCCATTTCTGCGATCATAAAGGCAATGGCTTGTTTTTGAGCTACTTTAACCCCAAAGACTTCTCTTTCTTTTGCATAATCTCTGGCATACTCAAAGGCTGCCTGGGCAACACCCACTGCCATAGCTGCCAGGGATACCTGGCAGGAAGCTATTATGGATTTTAGACTGTGACCTTCGGAACCATTTAGCCGATGATTAGCAGGAATCTTAACTTTATCCAGGGCGAGGGAGTAAAGGGGGTAAGCATGGATACCGAGCGTTTTTTGCCGCTCACCCACCGAAAGTCCTTCAGTTCCTTGGGGGACGATAAACCCTTGCGTTTCACCATCAAAATTGGCGTAGATGAGCAGGACTTCCGCTTCTGCAGCAAAGGGAACATAGGTTTTTTCTCCGCTGATTAAGATTGAATCTCCGTCAACGACAGCGGAAGTAGAAAGATCCCAGGGATCAAAATTAAAACAAGGTTCGATTAGAGCAGCTGTATATGGTTTCCACTCTGCAGCAATCACAGCAGGGAGATATTCTTTTTTTTGTTCCTCTGATCCTGAAAATAAAATTGGAAGTGCAAATAGATTGGGTGTCATCACAGCTAACGCTGTTGACAGATCTCCATATGCCATTGCTTCTGCGGCCAGTACACCGGTTAAGGAGGAGTATTCCCCAAAACCGTCATAATCCTCGGGGATGGATGCCTGGAGCACACCAAGCTCCCAGCCCTTTTCTATTAAATCCTGGGGAAGTTCGGATTTTTCATCCGCTTCCCGGGCGGCGGGACGCATGTCCTGATCAGCATACCGCTTCACTGCATCCAATAGCATCTGTTGTTCTTCTGTAGGGGTAAATGAATACATAAATGCCTCCGAGAAAAATAAACGGGTAGAGAAAATCTGGTGTGACGTTAGGCTGGTTCTCGTTAACCGGGGAATTTCTTCCTTGAAATATTCAGTGATACCCAGGTAGAAAAATTTGTCAGTTCATCCGGGTAAATTTTTGATCCTTTCCAGATACACCTCCTCCTTTAGATTACTTGTATTCCTTAGTTTATTCACGAATGAGTAAACCTTGAATAAAGAGATCTGCAAAGTGGTCTGCTATTTCGTTTGGAGAGAGCGGGCCGTCTTCCCGGTACCAGGTTATTGTCCAGTTGAGCACTCCCAGCAGGGCTTTGGTTGTCAAGGCAGGTTGGTGGGAATGGAGCTCTCCAGATGATATTCCTTCTTCGATAATTTCCCGCCAGATTTGTTCAATGCGGTCCCGCCGGGGAATGTGGAGGTCAATAAATTCTGGCTCCAGAGATTTATGTTCTAAAATAAGTACGGAGGATAGTGACCTGTTCTCCGCCAAGAAGCTCAGGTAGGCCTGCATTGCCTGGCGAAGTTTCTGACTTGGTGATAAGTCTTTAGCTTCTACTGCCTGAAGCCGTTCAATGATGAGATCCAGCGCTTCATCCAGCAACGCTAACAATATTTCCTGTTTGCTGGTGACGTGATGGTACAGGCTGCCTTTTTTCAGTTCAACAGCTTCCGCTATATCTTGCATTGAAGCTGCATGATAGCCTTTTTCCTGGAATATTTGAGCCGCGGCCCTGAGAATATCATCCCGTGACAAGGTTACCTCCCTACCGACCGTTTGGTAGTTTAAGCTTAACAAATTCTTCGCGGAAAGTCAAGCGATATTCCGTGAATTGATCAAAGTCAGCCCATTTAGGAATTTCAAAACCAGGATAATGTTATATTACTGAAATCGCCATTCTTTTTATATCCCAAGGACAAAAATTATGACCAAAGAGTTAACCCGCCGTCAAAAATTGATGTATGGGGCAGGGGATATTGGCTTTAGCCTCACCTCCACAATCTTGGGCGTTTATTTCTTATTCTTTATGATTGAAGTCGTTGGGCTCCGTCCAGCAGTAGCCGCGATACCGATAGGCATTGGAAAAGTATGGGATTTCGTTAACGATCCGATTTTTGGTTACCTCTCTGATCGGACCCGGACCCGGTGGGGGCGCCGCCGGCCTTATCTGCTCTTTGGTGCACTCCAACGAGTTACCGGATGTTCTTTTCAATCCTGGGCAGCCTGCTCGCCTTCACATTGCCCTTGATCATTATTGGATCATTCATACCTGAGAATGCCCCCAGGGTTTTGCTCATGGGGGCGATATTCGGATTAATGTCTGCACTACCGATGTTCATAACATTTTTCGGAACAAAAGAACGAGAGGACTACAGTAATCTCGAAAAACCAATATTGTGGGAATCCGTTAAATCAGTTTGGAAAAATGTGCCGTTTCGTTATGGTTTGGGGATTTTCCTCGCAACCTGGATCTCTGTAGATATTCTACAAACCAGCTTGTTGTTTTATGTTAAGTTCGTTGTTCAACGAGAATCTCAGAATGACATTATCATGGCCACAATTTTCGTAATTGCCATGTTCGCCCTTCCTATTTGGAATTGGGTTTCAAAACGTTGGAGCAAGCGTCATGCCTACATGGTTGGAATAGCATTTTGGGCAGTGGTACAGTTGGCTCTCATTACTATGACCCCGGCAACGCCGCTAAGTATAATCTTGATATTGTGTTCGATGGCGGGAATCGGTGTGTCAGTAGCTCATGTACTGCCCTGGGCAATCTTGCCCGATGCTATTGAATGGTACGAGTACCAGACCGGTGAGCGTCACGAAGGTATGTTTTACAGTGTCACAACGCTAGCGCGGAAAGTTACTTCAGCAGTATCAATCACCTTCATCGGGCCTATATTGGAGCTCACAGGGTATCAACCTAATGCCGCCCAACAAAGTGAGCAAGCCTTGAGGGGAATAAAACTGATCATTGGACCTATCCCGGCTGTGTTGTTGGCCATCGGGATATTTATTGCCTATAAATACCCTCTGGGAAGGAAAGAGTTTTTAAAGATCGTTGAAGAATTAAAGAGACGCCGGGCTGCTTGACGAAAGGGAATTTTCCCTCCAGGAATTTTCCAAGAGGATCGAAAATGAACGAAATTGAAATCAGGAAGGTGCAATCTCGAGGAGAGAGGCGAAAGTTTTTAACATTCCCCTGGAAAATTTATCGGGATGATCCTTTGTGGGTTCCCCCGCTGTTACCGGAACGAAAAAAGGTGATTGACCCAAATCGAGGTATTTTTTTGATCGCGGAAAAGCGGAGTTCTTCTTGGCTTACAAAAAGAGGAAACTGGCCGGCACAATTTACGCCGCGGAGGACCCACCAACCAATAAGAAGAGAGGGAAAAAGGAATGCATGTTCGGATTCCTTGAGTACATCGAGGATTATGAAGTATTCCAGGCATTAATTGAAAAGGTTATGGAATGGGGGAAAGAGCGGGGATTAGATGCCTTATACGGTCCCTGGAACCTGGATTACGAAGACAGCTATGGTGTGTTAATTGAAGGGCGGGATACACCTCCGGCGCTGATGTGTGGTCATACTCCCTCGTATTATCAAGAATTCATGGATAGATATGGCTTCCAAGCTGCCCGGGCTCAAAACGTAGCCTTAAGAATCAGCCTGGAGGACTCCCCTAAATTTCACCGACTGGTTCGTTTGGCAAAACGGGTAAAATCCCAGGGGAAAGTTGTAATCCGGGAAGCTGATTTTGAAAACTGGCAGGAAGAAATTGATAATGTTCACAGGCTTTTAAACAAAGCGCTGGCACACCTTAGCGATCATATCGGATGGCGTCGGGATGCCCTGGAGGCGACCCTGGAACCATTCCGGACCATTGCCGATCCTTCCTTTATATTATTTGCAGATGTAGATGGAGAAACGGTGGGATTTTTACCCGGTCTCCCCAACTTAAACGAAATCTTCATTGATGTGAATGGATTAAGATACCCCTGGAACATCCTTAAGCTGCTCTGGTTGATTAAAAACCGCAAACCCAACAGCATGACTATTAAGAGCGGTCTTGTACTACCGGAGTTTTGGCAAACCGGGGTCGCTGTAATGTTATTTGAAGGGCTTTTTAATCGGGCAATTGCCCATGGTTACCAATGGGTAGATATGTCCATCACCAGTGCAGACAACCCGACCTCAGTTTTAACGGCAGAAAAGATGGGAGCGGAAATATACAAACGCTGGCAGGTATATACTCTGCCTCTTGCCTGATTAAAACACTGAATAACCGATTAGGCAGGGCAACTCAAAAGCCCTGTTTTGTGGTGGTTATTTGATATCTTGCCATATTAGGGGGAAGGCACTATAATGCACATTGTCCGGGGCGTGGCGCAGTCCGGCTAGCGCGTTGCAATGGGGTTGCAAAGGCCGTCGGTTCGAATCCGACCGCCCCGACCAGAGAAAGAAAAACCGCTGATGATCAGCGGTTTTTCTTATGTTCTATAAACCCTGCAGGAAGCCCTCTTTAACAATAACCCATGTATTCTTTCGCCTGCTGATAGATGGCATAATCCCTATGGTTTAATTCCTGGAATTCGTTCAGGAAATCTGATGTAACGCCCAGGTTCTTGTATTTTGGGTGATCCAATTGGATAGTGGAAGGTTTCTGGTTTACAAATCCTTTCCAATCTTTGTTTTTGAGCTGGGCGATGAATCCTGCTTGGCACTCAGCAACGCCGACCAGGTCATAATCTCCCAGTCGTTTATTTCCCAGACATCTGGATTGGAAGTTGTTAAACCCTTCCTCCACGGCAAAATCAACAAAAGAGATTTTTTTGTCAAAGGGAATGTTAACCCGCCAATCCACAATACCTTTGGTATTATTCCATTCTTCATACAGAGAGATCATTCTCTCTAATGGATCCTTCAAGATAATACTATAAAACGGATTTTCAAAGACTCCTTTAAAAAGACTTGGGGAGAATTTTCCATACACTGCGGCAGTGTCCGCTGGGAGTTCCTTACGCTTAAACCACAAATTCTCATCTGAAGATTCGGTGTTTTCAGCAGAGGAACTGTTGTTAAAGAATGGAGTATTTATCAACAGGTTTTTCCCCATTTTTATCAGAGACTGGGTAGGATTAAGTAGTAAATCACTCAAGCGGATAAATCTTTTCTTGGGAAGTTTATATACCAGAACACGGCCAGGACCGTAGATATTCCCCAGTTCAGCTAGGAAGGAAGAGTTAGTAGTTCCCTCGATGTGGACAGTGATATGAACTCGTTGCCGGGTGATATCTGCCAAGAATGACACCTCTTTCTTTGATAAAAAAACTTTATATAGTGTAGCATATCTTGCCTTAAATTCTAGGGGTTTGATCAAATTGAGAATAAATCCTGTCTGATAATTGATTTCAGAAGAATTTTTGTTTAACAATTGATCACGGAAAATTGTTCTTTTTGGGAAAACCACAGTCAGAAATTGATCCTAACTTTTCTTTTCTGACAGAACTGGCAAAAAGGAGGGTGGAAATAATATATTATTACTAATTATATCAAGTATAAATTTCAGGATTCGCACAATAAGGCAGATGAGTCCCCTTGATGCCGGCACTTAAGTTTTCGAGTGCAATTTTTGCCATAGTCTGCCTTATTTGGAATGTTGCAGATCCAATATGGGGAGTGATAAGACAGTTATCCAGCTGATAGAGTGGATGGCTGGGAGGCAGCGGTTCTGGCTCTGTGACATCCAGCCCGGCAGCCCTGATGTGGCCTTCCTTTAACGCCCGCGTAAGCGCTGAGGTATCGACAATTGCGCCTCGGGCAGCATTGATCAGTATTGCAGATGATTTCATTTTCCGGAAAGCTTGTTCATTGATCAGATTGGCTGTTTCTTCAGTCAGGGGTACATGAAGGCAAATAAAATCACTAGTTCTTAATAACTCGTTCAGGCTGACCTGAGTTGCTTTGAGTTTTTTTTCTTTCTCTGGCAGCGAGCTGCGATTGGTAAAAATGATTTGGGCGCCAAAGGCTGCCAGCCGTTCTCCAACAGCAGTGCCGATTTTTCCCAGGCCGACAATTCCGACGATTGAATTTTTCAGATCCACACCCAGCCACCCTGTTGGATCCCAGTTTGTCCACCGTCCCTGACGGGCATCCTCGCTGGCGGTTGGAAGCCGGCGGCAGACTGCCAAAAGAAGTGCCACAGTTAAGTCAGCAGTTCCCTCTGTAAGTGCTCCGGGCGTGTGGCCCACGGCTATGCCCAAACGAGTGCAGGCAGCCAGATCAATATTATCGACTCCGACCGCCATGTTGCTGACAACCTTCAGCTTAGGCGCTCTTTCCAGATGTTCAGCTGGGATTGGATCATCCAATAAACAAAGAATACCTTCAGCTTTATCAAGGTATTTTATTAAGCTGCTGTCCAATCCCCGCTCTTCATTGATTCCTTTGATAACGTGATATTCATCAAGCAATTCGCCCACCCAATCTTCAGGAAGCTCGTGGGTCATCAGTACCAGGGGTTTGTTTAAATTCATCAGCCCTCTATCAGAATGTGAATAAAAAACAAAGGTCATTTACGTTTGTCCGGGTTACACCGGGAAGCAGTAAATCATCTAGTTTTTCGAAATAAGAGTAGGAATCGTGATTCAGGAGATAGTTTTCTGGCTGTATCTGAAGGGTTTTGCCCCTTAAAAAACTCTCTCCCGTAACAACAGCTCCGGCAGCGTCGGTTACTCCATCTTCTCCATCAGTTGCCAGTGTTATTAGAACGGCATTAGCTAGACCATTCAGGATCCTTACTGCGCTTAGTGCGGTTTCGAGGTTTCTACCTCCTCTTCCAATTTCCTCACTGGATAGGAGTGTGACCGTAGTCTCACCACCTCCAATAAGGCAAGCAGGCCGCGGTAATGAGTTTCCCTTCCTTGCCATTTGCCGGAGAATCCCTGCTAACTCTGTTCCCATCCGACTTGCTTCTCCTTTCAGAGGAATGGGCAGGATGCTGGCATGGAATCCTTCTCCTTCTGCTGTCAGGATGCCGGCTTGAACTGCGTCTAAATTGCAGCCGACAATGTGGTTAAAGACTTTTTTAAAAAGAGGATCTTTGGGTTTGGGCGTTTCTGGATATTCTCCTGCGCACCCTTTATTGATCCGATCCACTACCGTAGGTGGCAGTAGTTTTTCAAGATTAAACTTTTTCATGATATTTAATGCGTCCTGAAAGGTGGAAGGATCAGGCGCTGTTGGACCAGAGGCGATCATGTCTATAGGGTCACCCATGACGTCTGACAGGATCAGAGTGACTATTTTTGCAGGGGCTGCAATACATGCCAGCAGGCCACCTTTTACCGAAGAGATGTGTTTCCTGATTGTGTTGATTTCTGTAATATCCGCACCGCAGCCCAATAAGACTTGATTGGTAAAAATCAAGTCCGGCAGTGAAATCCCCGGGGACGGGGCTGATAAAAGTGTTGATCCGCCCCCTGATAAAAGGAGAACCACCAGGTCACGGGAATTCAGTTCAGACAGTTGGGCCTGGATTACCTTTGCCGCTGTGATGCTGCTTTGGTTGGGTACTGGATGACCGCCCTGGAAATGTTTAATAATCCCGGCATATTTTTCCGGCAGTTGATCGGCTCCGGGTTTTGTCAGAATAATTCCTTGGGTCAGCTTGTCACCCAGGAGGTCCGCAGCAGCCATTGACATCGGGTAACCAGCCTTACCGATTCCGATAAGGATAATCCGGTCAAATGCTCTTAAGTCCAGGGTTTCACCCCTAAGATGGATGCGGTCGCCTTTCCTGACCAGAGATTTTTTTACCACTTCTCCGGGCTCAACAGCAGCTAGTGAAGCGTAGAGGATTTTGGCAACCTTAATCCCTTCGGAATGTTTAATTAATGAGCTCGTCAAAAATGCTTCTGGGGACTGGATCATAACAGAGTGCTGGCCTGAATACATTGGGGAGAATTGTTTTTTGGTGAGTTAACAAAGCTTGATACCGGGTAAGCCTGCATGACAGCTGCCGGGTAAGGTATTAAAAAGGGCTGAAAATCTTCCGGCCGGCCTTCTTCTGGTTGAAGCCAATCAGCATAACTCTCGGCAGGCAGGATCACTGGCATCCGGTTGTGGATAGGTTTTAGCAGTTCATTGGGAGTTGTAGTGAGGATACAGGCAGATTTAAGGGGGTCTCCTTCGGAAGAATACCAGGTATCCCAGAGACCGGCAAAAGCGAATGGGGTTTGATCCTTGAGAGTAATGTAATAGGGAGTTTTACCTTTCCCGGATGTGGATTTACTCCATTCAAAAAAACCATCAGCCAGGATCAAACACCGTCGTCGCCGGAAACTGGATTTAAAGGAGGCTTTGTCGGCGACTGTTTCTGATCGGGCATTTATCAGGTTATATTTGCCTAATTTATCTGCCTTTGTCCAGGATGGGATTAACCCCCAGCGGTAGAAATCAAGATCATTTTTCCCATCGTTAACAATCAAAGGAATGGGCTGAGATGGCGCGATATTATAACTGGGCGGAATATCAACGGGGATGTGAAAATTTGGGAAGGCAGCTTGCAGCTCTTCGGGGGATACTGTCAGGGTAAATCTACCGCACATACCTACCTCCAAAGGAGAAAATGACGATATACTTTATTCCTGTATTGTAGCTGATTATCCCAATAAAAATACCCCTTGACCTGAGGGGGGCAGGCCAAGGAGTAATGCGATTATCACATATCCGTATCTGACTGTCAAGACGGTTGATTTATCCCGGCTGGTGATTAACAAATAAGCAAGAATCTTCTACAACAATCTAGGTGATTAGTCCAGGGGGAGAAAGGGCTTGCTCTGGATTTGTAATATTTCCCCTTTCACTGCAAGGGCGGCTTTGTAATTAGAAGCCAGGTGAATTTCGCGGATATTCCACACATTATTTAATGTTGAGTTCAAATTTTCCCTCAACTCAAATTTAAGTAGACCCTTATTTTTATGGCAAATTGTAAAGCTATTTGGAGACCGTTGAAATCCTTCACCTGTTCCTTTTAGGTAAGCTTCTTTAGCAGTCCAAATAGTAAAAAAAAGATCCTGGAACTGATTTTCCTTTACAGAATTTATTATATTTTGTTCTTCGGGACTGAAATAGTTCTTAATGATGGTGTTCATATTTGAGATTGGATATACATGCTGGAGATCAATACCAATAGGAGTGCCTAAAGCAAGACCAAATAAGAATAATCCCTCAGAATGTGAAAGATTAAAATATAGTTCTGATCCAGGTAGGTATGGTTTTCCATCTGGATAGGTTTTTAAAGGCACACTTTCCGGTACCTGTCCTAGATAACGGGCAAGAATATTTCTCAGGATCCCTCTACTGATGACATAGTCTTCCGCCCGGTTTTGGAATACCAACTGCTCCTTCCGGGAAGTTTCTGTGTCAGATAAAACTGCGCTAAGTTCTTCGACCTTGTTTTTCCAGGGACTGAGAGAGGTGTGCCAGATGTGAATACTACCTTTTGAAATAGGTCGAGTTTGCGGTTCTATATTAATCAAGGAATTTGTTCCAGGAATACGGTACCGAAAAACCCTGAAGGTTTAAATCTACTATTCGGTATAAATATGTCGCACCCTCTAATAACTGCTCTGCAATTTTCACAACATGACGTTGTTCTGGATCTTCAAGGAGGGTTCCCCGCGTCCAGTCATTAAATGAGCCCATTGAAGGTCCACACCATATCTGGTAATCGAGAGACCTGTCGGTATTCCCTTGAATGCCCCAGTGGGTTGCTAATCCCAGGTACCAGCGGAAGATTAAACTCATTTTCCGTTTTGGATTTCCATCTGCCCGCTCAAGCTGGCTGGGATCTCGCTCAGAAAAGAACTTGACACACTCATCCCAGACTTCCTCCAGATTCTTTTGAAATATTTTCTCCTCTAGTTCCTGCCTTGTTTTGGGATCAATATCATCAATCCCATCATGTGTAGAATAAATATCAAAAAGCTTTTGGGCTCGCATGGGAAACATTGTTCCTCGTTTTAATACCTGAACTTTTACTCCCATTTCGAACATATCTGCGGATGGGGACATCATCACATCGGTTGCCGATGACTGCGAGAGCAGGTTTTTTACATGGTTTGATGTTCCTGCTTCTACGCAGCCCTGGTTTACCGATCCCGTAACAATATAATCAGCTCCCATTGAAAACGCACCCAGGACTGAGGTGGGTGTTCCTATGCCGCCAGCGGCTCCAATACGGACAGGAGTCGGGTAGTTGTTTTTTTCCTGTGTCTCATCTCTGAGGGCGATGATGGAAGGCAGCATACTTGTTAAAGGACGGTTGTCTGTATGTCCACCCGAATCCGCTTCTACAGTGATGTCATCAGCCATTGGTATTGTTTCAGCCAGCTTTGCTTGCTGGGACGTGATTTTTCCTTGGTCGGCTAAGGAGCTCAATATTTTTGCAGGAGCAGGATTGAGAAAATGGATTGCGACTTCTCTTCTGGAAATCTTAGCGATTATTTTATTCTTGATTATTGAATTTCCACCATCGTCCTGAGTTAATCCTGCAGCGCGATATTCGACCAGCGTTGGTGTCAAGCGGAGAAATGCAGAAGCTTCTATTGTCCGGACCTGGTGTTGAAGATAATAATCGACTGCCTTCTGCTCCAGAATAGATTCCTGTGGACTATGGATGAGATTAAAGGCGTATGGACCATCCGGTAGTTGGTCCTGGAGAGTTTTAATTGCTTCCAGGAGTCTGGCCGGTGGTACACCCCCGGCTCCAAAGGAAGCCAAATAACCAGCTTTGCCAAGCGCAGTGACCAGAGATTCGTTAGAGATGGCATTGGCCATTGATCCAGCCATATAGGCATATTTCAGGCCATGCTGCTTGATAAATCCCGGATTCCCAAAATGAGTTGGTGATTGAGATCTTAGGAAACCAATTGCCGGGATGCCTTCTTTTTTCCCTGCTAAGGGATATAAATCTCCACTTCGGATGACACCGATTTGGTTTTGATAGTCCAGCAGAAAACATTTCGACCCAAGATCTTTTAATATTGACCTGATAGCTTCCGGATTCGTGGTGATTTCTGATTCAGACCCAACCCAGGTGCCGATGGGTATTTTGCTCCGTGTGGATAATAAAGTTTGCATGCTTTTACTAGATCTCCTCGACCGATCAATAGGTTTCTAAAGCAAGATCAGTTATCTGATAAATTCGTACATCTCCCTTCCAGAGATTGCCATCAGCGATTAACTGCCATCCATGATTCCCGGGAATGATCTCCTTAATGTGAAGGTCAATTGTTATCTCATGAACATTGCGGGTAATTTGCCCCCGGTATTTCCAGTTGGTTATCTGACCTGGTTTAATTCTCCAGCGTTGCATTTCTGGAATTCCCCAGATTGGCGCGGATTGGATTAATGCTTGCGCCATCGTTTCAACACCCAGGGATCCAGGCATGACCGGATCCTGGTAAAAATGAGCCTGATAAAACCATGAGTTTGAGGGAATTTGTTGTTTTGTAAAGAGATAACCCTTTTGATGAACACCACCTTCTGTTGAAATCCATAATTGATCAATTATTGGCAATTGCGGCAATTCCGGATTTAGAGAGTCTGTTGGCGTTGAATTGATTTCTATCCACCGTCCGGAGCCGGAATTATATGATTTCCAGGGGGTGGTTTTCTGATTGCCATCCAGTCCGGATTGATTTATTAACATGGGCTGTGTGAAATATCCAAATGAAGAACTACCTTTATAAAAAGGTTTTCCTCTTAAGGAGAGCTCAAAAGAATATTCTTGAATAATCACGTTTTTTAATGTGCTGGCTGAAAGTAATTCAACTCTGTTTGTGATTGTTTGCCCTAATATCGCCGGCCATGCCAGCAGCGCACCTTCGCCATCTAGATTTCGGAAATACAAATCAAGGGCTGACATGTTTTTTATGCTGCCCATAAAGGCGGATAAAAATCCACAAGGTTGGAGGGCTAACTCCATTAAGCTGACAAAGGGCAGGGCAGTTTCTTGATTCTTCAAATACCAATCCTGTACAGGTAGATCAAATTCACTCACCAGGCTGGAGCCTACCTTCACCTTTTCTGCCTCACCTTGGATATCGATTACCCGATCTAAGAAGCGAAGATCTCCGTTTGGAAGACGGGGTATCCTTCGGTCTTCAAAACTTGAAAAAGTACTCCCAAAACATTTCTGATGATCACCCCTGGTAAATTCTACAATTTGTTCTTTGGTAAAGAGTGAATCAGGTTTATAGCTGAGGGATGTATCTGGTGACGGCGCTCCTGTTTGGAGTCGTATCATTCTGGTGAGATTGTGAGTTAGTGTCTGCTGTGTGGAAAGAAATTGTTGATGGCTTTTTGCAACATCAGTTGAAAGGCGTGTGAGGTTCTCCAGGTAATTGGCATGAAGAGCCGCTGGAATAGGTTGTTTGTCAACCCGGCTTTCAACCTGTGGCCTTGACTTTTGAGGATGAGCAGCCTTCCATTTTATTTCTTTGCTGGGTTCAATTATGGCTGGTATTTTGCCGTTTCCTCGAATTTGTTCTGGTGATATTTTCTTCTCGCCAGGATAAAGGAGCTTTAGATCGAGCGGTACCTGGTGGCTGACCAGAAAGCTGAGGACTTTTAGCACACCCTTATAATCAGATTGATGTTTTTTGTTAATGGGTATAACTGCGTGGGGCTGTGAATCTAGAATTTTTTCAATCCAACGAGAACAGGTTTTCTGTGGACCTACTTCTATGAAGATCCGAACCCCGTCTTGATAGAGACTATTTACTAATTTCGGAAAATTGACCGGATTGCAGGTCATTTTAGCCATCGCTTCGGATAGGGTACCTGTATCAAGTGATAATGGTTTGTAATCCGCTGCGGAGTAAAATTGCATGTCTGATCGCGGGTGCACATCATGGGTGTAAAGGTATTTAAAATCCGGATAACTTGACTGAATCGCTGGGTTGTGGATTGCAGAGTTAAAGGGCATAGGTAGAGAATGACACGCCAGGTCAGAAATTACTCTCCGGCAGGCGTCATTTTTTCCAGCAATAACTACTTCATCGGAAGTATTTATTATGGTCAGGAATACATGGGATTCTTTTTCCAAGGCGATTTCCACCTTATGAACTGGAGCTTTCAGAATGTAAGAACCCCAGAAATTATCCTCCAGATTCTCATCTTTCCAATAACTGCGAACCGCAGTCATTGGTCCAAAAAGCTGGGTCCTAAATAATGATGAATTTTTTAATTTTTTACTGGTGTCCCCTGCATTCTGCCAGATGTTATTTCCAAATAACATGCTGATTTCTCCCAGGCTGTATCCAAAGGCAGCGTTTGGGGAGATATCAAAAATATTTCTAAGAATCAAGGTGTGCAATACAGAGATGCTTATACCAGATTCAATTAATTCACTTGGATGATTATAGAGGTTGAGCAGTTGCTCATTTGTTTGATTTTCGCGATCCAGATGGAGATATCGCGGGAATAGAAGTTCCTCTGCAAGAGAATAACTGATATTCTGGATGGTCTTCTTAACTAGATGGTGCAAATTAGGAAAATAATCAAATAACTCTCTCCCCATGCCCGGGTAAGAATTGAATGCTCCCGGGTAGACAAATGCCACACCTTCCTTGCCCAGGGGTTGGGGAGTAAAGTAACTGCCTTTAGGACTGCTCCAAGTTATACCAGTTTCAAAAGCTTGGGGAACTCCTTTTTTTGCATGGGCGATTTCTTTCAGAAAATCCTCATTGTTAGTACCTATAAAGGTGCAAACATAACCGGGTTGTTGTACAGATGGAAATTTCGCATAGACATCTTTCGCTAGCTGTTTCACCGGGGCAGTGGTCTTTAGGTCAGTCTCTAAGAGCTGAATTTGCTGCTGAAGCTCTGTGGCATTATTTCCCCATAATGGAATCAGAATTGGTTCGTTTCCAGTAAGGTACGGTCGAACATTAGGTAGGGGCTTTGAAATTCTGGGTTCACGCAGGATGAGAAAATGTCTTTTACCGGTTATATTTCCCGTTTGAATTAACATCGCCGAACGTTTAAATCCGTTTCCCCGGTCTAACCAGGGTCTGGATTGTTCCGGAATATAAAAGGAATGTTTTTCAACCGAAGAAGATATATCTTCACTGAGAGCCTGCGAACTTTTTGGTATGATCTTACGACTTAAAATGAGTGAGGCATGGATGAGACTTGCCAGTCCGCTTTCATCTGACACGCGGGGGTATATGCTTCCTAGAGCAATCTCAGGGAAACGTTCGCCAGGTTCAAACATACCCCCCAGGATATCGAACTCGCCTTGATTGATATTTTTTATGCCCTGACTCAGTTCAAGATAGCCAACTGGAGCAGATATTAACTGTTCATCTACTGTCTGGCCTGGTTGAGTTTCAGCCGCCAATTCAATTTGAGCGTACGCTGAGATATTTCGACTGGGATGAGCTAAAAGCATGCTTCCAGTCCCCTCATCAGAAGTTATTGTTAATAAAACTACACGATCTGGATTCTCCTGGATCCAACTATCTGCTAGTTGTATCGCTTGAAAAATCGCTCCTGACTCAACCGGTATGGTTCCAATTTGAGTTGATTTTCCAAATACACTTTGATCTGAATTTATTAGCTGTGTACGATTGGTGCTCAACAATCCAACCTGAGAAAAATCATCCAGAGCTGCATCATGAAATGCTTTAACCGCTGCGGTATTTGGGTCATGAGTCCCATTTTCATCACAGAGATTCTCGGTATACAGTGACCTTTCCAGCAAACGAAGAGTTGAACAGGACTCATAGGCGGTTTCAAGCCCCGCAATAATTAATGCCATGCCGGTTCCTTCTCCAGTTTATTGTCTTTAAACAGGTCAAATAATTTATTGTTGAGAGTGATTTCTGCACCCTCTATATAGCTATATATATTCCCTGCTTGGTCATGGCTGATGACATCAGCTACCAGCCTATGATTTGAACTAGACTGAACCTGCATCGTAACGTAAGTAGTCGCATCAAAGTCGACGGATTTGTATTGTGTGCCCCCTGATATTTTTAATGGCAACCCGATGGAACCGAGCTGGGATGACGCCCATATCAGAAGACTTTGCAGGTGGATATCCGCCAGGAAGGGATTAAATGAACCTACTGGAAATTGACCCTGTTCCCGGATTGGAATGGATGGCAGTTCACAGCGAGTGGTCAAACCTGTAGGTGATATATTTAGTACTTCTTGAACTCCCCGGAATTTTGGCCCGTGGAAAAGGATTTTATCCTCATAATATTGGATTCCGTCCTGGGGCGATTCAGGGAGTAAATCAAAATCTTTTAATCGCGGCTGATCAGGAATATTTTTTCTAAATTCCACCAAAGCTTGGTAATGATTTCTCAATTTACCATCGGGAGATTCGCTGCTAATTTTCCCTTTAATAATGACCGCCTCTGAGGACTTCTGAGTTTCTATCAATTCCAGGAGGTATTCATCAGCTAAACTTTGATCAAACACAATTCCTTTATATACCTGGTAATCGCGGACTGAAAAGAATCGGAATCCTGGATATAACTTTTCACAGTTGTTAATAAACCATCCCACTGCACAAACTGTTGGTAGTACTGCTTTTCCCCCAATGACGTGATCAGCTAAAAAAGGATTCGATTGCAAGGAAAGATGCCGGTATATTCGATAGGACTGAAGATAGTCTTTTACTTTAGGAGAAGGAAAAGGCATTGAATTTCCTACTACCCACTGGGGGCTGCTGTTGGGCTTATGAAATAATTCAATGAGGGTATCTGTACCTTCTTCAAGGGAGATTACTTGTACTTTCTTCTTCATGAGGATCCGCTTAAGCTGCGGAGTAACCATCCCTCCATCCCATGGTCCCCAATCGACAGCTAAAACAAAACAGGAGGGATGTGACTGCTTTAAATAATGAGCGAATTTATTGAGAATTTCATTGCTTAGACTATAGTCGGATTGTCCGATATTGCCATAAAATCCTGCAATAGATGAAAACAAGATCAGGTAATCTAATTGTTCCGGAGGTATAAAACTTAATATATTTTTAAGTCCATCAACTTTTACTCCATAGACCAATTCAAAATCGGATTCCTTTTTGTCTTCGATATGTTTATCTGCTAGAGCGCCTGCTCCATGCAGCAGACCGGTAATCTTTGTTTTATAGGGACTGAGTTGATTTTTCAAATCCTCAATATTGGTAATATCAACCTGCAGATAGAGCGCTTCACCCCCAGCCTCTTTTATTCGGTTTAGAGTTGATTGTATTTCTCTGCTGGACAGGACCTCACGGAGATTCTGGTCCATTTGTCTCGGGGATAGTTTTTTATCCCTCGAGTTAAAGTACTGCAGGAGGGATTGTTTTAGGTCCGCGTCATTACCTAAGCCTATAGCCCAATCGGGCTCTTTTGCCATGAGCTCTGATCTACCTAACAAAATAAAATTAGAGCGAAATGCTTTAGCCAAAGCGACCGTATTTTCTGCAGTAATTCCCTTTCCTCCACCACTAACTAGAAAATGTGTGTTTTCCGATGGAAGAGAATATGGTTTTTGTTTCATCATTTTTCTTAATACTCTCGCCTAATAGTTACCCGGTCTTGAGCCCCGAGCCCAACTTCAACCAGGCTGAGGTCCAAATCTTGAATCTCATTTAATAAACTAGCGATTTGGTTCCTCTGAGGCAACTCCGGATCCAGATCTACACTCCGGCAGAAGACCTCAGGCCACTCCCTATGAAGGGTTTTGACCAAGCCGCTAAAACCACTGCTTTCCTGGAAAGAATGCTGGTTTTTTATTCCTAATTGACCGTCTATGCGTGTCACTGTAAGGAATAAAGATCGACCTTCGGGATTGATAGTAGTAATATCGGCTTTGATAGCTCCAGCGAGGAAGAAAATTTGTTTTATTATCTCCCTTTCCGCTTTGGGGAAAGCCTCTTTACTTTCCTGGAGAGGATGGAGGTGAATGAAACCAGAAATCAATCCGTGCTGTTCTCTAATATTGTCTACCAAAGGTATTATGGAATCAAGGTTTGTATTTTCTTGCTGAACCTGTTTTATCTCTTGCGGGAAATCCCGTTTTTTCGTAGGAATTAGAGCCTCAGGAAACTTCCAGAGAATTACATTCCAACCCTCTTGGGAAAGAGCTGTGACAAACATTGTGGTTAGCTCTGTACCTTCATCAGTAACTACAATTGGACGATTCTGGCTAACTTTGAATTCCAAGCGGTCTGGCTCTGGCAGCGAGATGAGTTTAATGGGTGTTACTTCTAAAGTTGAGTGGTCAACTTTTTTTTTGGCCACTTCCTCATCTGCAGGAGGATTCTTGGGAGCCGTATTGTTGCTGCTCATGATTTCGACTATCTGCCCTAATGTTCTCAACTCAGAGAGGGTTTCTGCTTCAACGGCTGGAAGACCTTCTACTTGATCCTCCATAGCACCTAATATTTCCACACGTTTGATTGAATCTATTCCCAAATCTGCTTCCATATCCATCTCTGGTTCAAGCATTTCGACTGGATAACCAGTTTTTTCTGCTACAATTTCCAACAAAATAACTGTGAGATCTTCCACAGAATGATTATTTTTTGATCTGTTTTGCGACTGTAATTGTTGGTCATCTTCGCTGCTCTTCGGTTCAGGGGAAGATTTTTTATCGACTAAGATTCCATTATCTGAAATTTGCCCCGACTCTTTATTCATGTAATCAACGATTTCCAAAAGTGTCCGGGTTTGGGCTAATACCTCAGTGTCTGCTGGAGGTAAGGAGGGAAATTCATCTTCCAAAGCCCCTAGAATCTCAACCCGTTTGATAGAGTCAATCCCCAGATCAGCTTCAAGGTCCATATCCAATTCAAGCATTTCCGGAGGGTATCCAGTTTTTTCACCAACTATTTTGAGTAATGCAGCAGAGAGGACAGCTGAAGAAATTAGGTTATCTCCTCTTTGATCTCCACTCTTTGACTCAATAACAATTTTTTCCTGTTTGATATCGTCCTTAGATTGCTGAATAGGGAGATCGTCATCTCCGGCTGGGTCCGCTAGATCTGTTGTCTCTATAAGTTCAGCTTGGATCAATGGTTCATCTGTGTATATTACCTGGGTTCTTCCGTTTTGAAGAAGTTGATGTTGTTTTTCCAGTATCCTTACATAACTTTCGGAATAGGCTGCCTGTTGTTCGAGGAATTGCTGATGAACTTCCATACCCTTTCCTCGAATTTCGTGGATATTTTCCAAGCTTCGCTGAAAGGTATCGATGATCCCTTCGGCAATATTCCCGTTGCTTCTTTCCAGCACTTTTCCTTGCTCGTTGAATACAGTTGTGATCAATTGCGTGTACTCTTGTTGCTGGGAAAGATATTGTTGGTGGATTTCCATTGTCCGGGTTTGATGATCATATGAATGGTTTAATCCAAGTTCAATACTATTAACGAGCTCAGAGGAATAATGTTTTTCCTTACCCTTTATGCCGGGATGAGGCGGATTGTGATTATCCCTATTATCCTGAGAGAATTTTTGATCTGCCGTGTGGGGAATTCTCCCATTCCCGCTGGAGTCCTTCAAACGATCATCATTAAACTCCACGATGTGTTTGTCATTTAATGCATCCATAAAGGCCTGTTTGCGTTTTTCATTAATGAAATTACTGCCATTTAGTTGTATTTGTAAACTTGACATGATGTTTTCCTTTTGATTTAGGTTGCTATTGGACGGCGTTGATAAGGATCAATATCCTTCAACCGCAACCCAACTACCTGCAATTTCACTGCGGCTTCCCGCAGCTGGCGATCGCTCGATTTATCTCTACTTGGGTTTAGTGAGATTGTTGTGTGTGGTTGACCATCTAAAATGTCATCTACAAGATTTCCCAAAATCTGTCTGGGTCCTATTTCAACAAAAATCCTTCCTCCGGCCTGATAGATCTCTTCGATTTGTGTCTTAAAAACCACTGGATGTAAAATGTGACTGGACAGAATTTGTTTGCTTTTCTTCTGATCTTCGGGATATGCCTTTCCGGTAGTGTTGGAATAAACCGGAATATTGGGTTTCTGGAAAGTTTCCTTGTTGACTGCTTCCGAAAATGGTTTTGAGGCATGCTCGACCAGGGAAGTGTGGAAGGCAGCGGAGACAGGCAGTTGTGTCACTTTGAAATCCTTGTCGGATAACATGATTTCTGCCTGATTTATGGCTTCTTTAGGACCAGCCAATACAATTTGCGAAGAGGAATTTTCATTGGCAATCACAACATCAGGCAAGGATTCAATAACTTGTTGGATGTCTGAGAGCATTCCTTTTACCGCTGCCATTGTCCCTGCGTCATAGTCAGGATCTTCCGGAGGACGCATGGCTTTTCCCCGAGCTTTTACCAATCGCAAAAAAGTACTGTCGTTCAGGACGCCACCTGCCCAAAGTGCTGTCAGTTCTCCAAAGCTATGACCTGCTGTGAAATCAGGTTGGAAACCAGCCCGTTGGAGGATTTTGAACATGCCGTAACTGACAACGCCAATTCCGGCTTGGGCATAATCAGTTTCCCGTAATGCGGATTGTTGTTTGGAAGTCGTCTCTTTGTCAAAACCTGGAATCGGATATACAACGCTGCTTAGAGAATTTTGACCTTCTTGGATGAAAAGATCATCCATGGTTTCAAAGGCTTCCCGCAGAGGCGGAAAATTAATCGTTACTTCACAGGCCATATTGAGGTATTGGGATCCTTGGCCCGGGAAGAGGGCTACGACTTTACTTTCTTCCGGTAATCCTTCAGCCCGGTAGGTTATACCCCAGGGATGCTCCCAGGAAGCCGAATCCGGTTGGTTCTTTATCAAGCTTAAAGCAGTCTCTAGGAATTTTATTGTTTCAGTCTTGGATTCTGTTACAAAACCTAACCGGGGATGGTTTTTAGGCGGAAGGTTATCTTTTGACGAATTGATTAATTCTTGATACGCTTCCTGACTATCCCCAGCTGCTAAAGAGTCCAGGGCACCTTGAATATTAATGACCAGGTCTTCCAGGGTACTGGCACTGAGAAGGATTGGATGACATACAGAATTCAAGCGGGAGTTTTGATTATTTTCGGTTTGATATTCTTCCATTACGATATGAAAATTTGTTCCACCAAAGCCAAATGCACTTACAGCCGCTCTGCGAGAGGAGCCGTTTCCTGATGCAAACCAGGGTCTGGTTTCTGTATTTAGATAAAAATATGAATCTTCAATGTTCAGGGAAGACGAAGGTTTTTGAACATTGATAGTTGGTGGAAGAACTTTATGGTGCAGGGCAAGAGCGATTTTAATCATTCCTGCAGCCCCGGCGGCCGCTTTGGTATGGCCAATCTGGGATTTGACAGAACCGATGGCGATAGATTGTTTTTGCCCATTGGGATTCCCAAACACATTTTCTAAGCCATTAAATTCAGCCGGATCTCCTGCTTTGGTGCCCGTGCCATGGGCTTCAAGAAGACCTATCGATTGAGGCGCAAACCCTGCTTCGTCGTAGGCACGTTGTATTGCTAGAGATTGGCCAGATGGTCGGGGAGCATAAATGCTTTTATATCTCCCATCGCTGGAACTTCCGATTCCGCGAATGATGGCATAAATTCGGTCCCCATCCCTTTCAGCATCCGCTAATCGTTTTAGGATCATCATGCCTAAACCTTCCCCGATTAACATCCCGTCTGACTCTTCATCAAACGGCCGGATCTTCTGGGATGGTGAAAATGCTGGCGTTTTGCTAAAACATAAGTAGGTAAAAGGGGAATTATCGGCATCAACTCCGCCTGTTATCATCATATCTGCCCGCCCTTCCACAAGTTCACTGACTGCTGTTTTTACGGCAGCCAAACTGCTGGCACAGGCGGCATCTACCACGGTATTCATTCCGCCCAGATCCAGCCGGTTGGCTATTCGGCCAGCTATGACATTACCCAGTAAACCTGGGAAGGAATTTTCATTCCAGGGAGGGTAAGCAAGTTTTATTTTTTCAATGATGATATCTATGTCTTCAGTTGATATACCGCTGCTTTCCAAGACCTTTCTCCAAATCGGATATTGCAGCCGGGCACTCAAATCGGTGATGAGTTTCTGACCGCCTGCGACTCCGAGGACAACGCCGGTTGCCTCACGGTTAAATTCCCTGTCTGTTCCATAACCCGCATCTTCCATGGCATCTCTGGCTACAATTAACCCTAATAATTGAGATGAATCTGTCACTTCTAGGATATTGGGCGGGAGGCCGAACTCAAGGGGATTAAACTCAATATCGGGAATAAAGCCGCCTCTTTTACAGTAGGTTTTATCGACCGCCTGCGGATCTGGATCATAATAATCATCTGTATTCCAGCGAGAATCGGGTACATCAGTGATCCCGTCAATTTTATTCAGTATATTGTCCCAATACTCAGTCAGTGAGGCTGCTTTTGCAAACACAGCTGCTTGTCCTATGATTGCGACAGGAGTGTCTTGAAGTATTTTAGTTTTCATGTTTCTATTCGCTCCTTGAGAATTCAACTGGTGAAATCTTGTTGAGTTGCCTCAGGGTAGTCATCCTCTGGATGAAATCATCGAGCTGATTTTCTTTGAACCACCCAGCACAACCACACCAAGCAATATTTTCACTAAATCACCAACTAAAAAAGGAAATAAGCCCATTTGAAGGGCACTAGATTCTCCAGTAAATTGCACAAGCCAAAATAAACCAAAAATGTAAATGACCAGGCTGCCAATAAACATTGAAAATCCTAGGTAGACAAGAGATTTGTCGAATCTCAGCTCTATCAGGATTCCCACAATATAAGCTGCAGCGATAAAACCTACCAGGTATCCTCCCGTTGGACCAAACAAAGTGATGAAACCGGATTTTCCGCCTGCAAATACTGGCAGGCCAGCAGCTCCCTGGATAAGGTATAGTCCAACTGCGGTTGCACCTCGATTTTTTCCAAGCAGTGCTCCAATCAATAAGACTGCCAAAGTTTGGCCAGTAACAGGCACAGGACTGAAGGGCAAGTATACAGAAAATTGGGCACTGACGGCGAGAAGCCAAGACGCTGCGACAATTAATACAACCTGATTGACCTTCTTTGAGATAGATTTTTCGGGGTGGAGGATATCTATATAATTCATGTTATTTCCTCATCGGTTGTGGATCATTTGGGTTGGTAGGCAAGCTTTCTGCAGGGTCTAGAGAAATAAGAAGTTCATCCTTATTGACCTGATCTCCGATTGCAGTGTGGATTTTGGTAATTTTTCCAGCGCTTGCACTCCGAATTTTCATCTGCATTTTCATTGCTTCCTGAATGAGAATTGTGTCCCCTTCCTGGACATAGTCTCCTTTTTTGACCAGGATATCGACGATCAGCCCAGGCATAGGAGATATCACCAACCCGTTGTTTTTGTCGGAAATCTTAGTTTGGTTGTGAAAGCCCAGAACGACCTCTGCGGAAAGATGGATTCCATCGATTTGGATGTCATAGGAGCCATTTTGATTGGATTGCAGATGCGCCTCTACATTTCGATTCGGATCTCGAAGAATGTGCAATCCATTCCCATTAATGGACTCAAGATCAAATTTAAATTGATCGCCATTAACGAACAATAGATCTTTTTCGATCCGTATATCATATGATCGGTTGCCAACATATACTCTGTAATCTGCCATGTTTCCTCACTGGGTGGAGCCAAACGCATTCACGAACCGGCGTTTGTTTGCTCCTGCCAGGCTTTTTGCCGCCAGGGATTGATATCCCCATTGTCCTGTAGTTCCTTGGATTTTTGTTTGTTATGAATATAAAGTGCGGTAGCTACCGCAGCATATCGAGTAAGTGTTTCTTCAGGTATCAACTCTTTTGGTCCAAAATTATCCAGGAAGGTTGTGTCAATCTTTCCTGTTCGATAAGGATGAGACTCAAGAATTTGAGTTAAAAATGTTAAATCTGTTTTTAGACCACCAATTTGATATTCTTTTAATCCTCTTTTTAATCGACTTATAGCAGTCTCTCGATCGTTTCCCCAAGCAATAACTTTTGATAATAACGAATCGTAATCAGCAGAGATTTTCATACCTTGATAGAGGGAACTGTCGACTCTGATGCCTGGTCCACCGGGTTCCTTCAAATAGGATATTTCGCCTGTCGTTGGTAAGAAGTCTTTTTCTGGATCTTCTGCGAGAATCCTGGCTTCAATTGCAGCTCCCTGGTAATGAATATCAGATTGAATCATTGACAGCGTACTCGTAAAAGCCAGCTGTATTTGTTCCCTGATAAGATCAACACCTGTGACCATCTCTGTTACGGGATGTTCAACCTGTATTCGAGGATTAACCTCGATGAAATAAAACTGACGGTTTTCGTCCATCAGGAATTCAACGGTTCCCAGACTCCGATAGTTTGTTTTTTCCCCTAATTGAAAAGCTGCAGAGGTAATCCAAGCTCGTTCTTCCTGGGTAAGTTCAGACGCCGGAGCTTCTTCTATGAGTTTTTGATGCCGCCTTTGTATGGAGCATTCCCGTTCTCCAAAGGTAAGTATTTCCCCTTTTCCATCGCCTAATATTTGAACCTCGATATGGCGCGCTTTTTGAACAAGAGGTTCTAGATAGATAGTGCCATCTCCAAATGCAGCGAAAGCTTCTTCCCGCGCCAGGTCAATAACCTCTGCTAATTCATCCTGGGATCGAGCCAGCCGAATTCCTTTTCCACCACCACCTGCAGTTGCTTTTACAAGAACAGGGAAAGACAGATTGTCCCCTAATTGAGATTGGTTAGAATGTTCACTGAGTGGTTGATCTGGTCCTGGTAATACTAGCAAACCAGCCTCCCTGGCAGTTTTTCGTGCGGTGAGTTTATTTCCAAAAAGAGACATGGTTTCGGGGCGAGGACCGATAAAGACCAATCCTGCTTCTTCCACAGCTTTACCAAACGCGGGATTCTCCGCGAGAAAACCGTAACCAGGATGAACAGCTGTGGCTTTGATTTTTTTGCAGGCACTCAGCAGGGCTGGAATATTCAGGTAGCTCTCTGAGGCTTTGGTGGGACCAATTTTAATTGCCTCGTCTGCATACCGGGTATGAAGAGAGTTGCGATCAACTTCTGAGTAGACTGCGACAGTAGAAATATCTAGTTCCCGGCAGGTACGCATAATACGTATAGCGATTTCGCCCCGATTGGCGATCAGTAATTTCATAGTCAAATACCAACTTATAAAGGAATATTCCCGTGTTTCCGATTTGGAGTTGGCAACCTCTTATCCCGAAACATGTGAAGGGACTGGATGATTCGTGATCTTGTCTCCTCGGGAGAGATGATATCATCAATATGACCTTCTGCGGCAGCTATAAATGGTGACGCCAACTTCTCGCTGTAAGCTGAAGAGAGTTCCTTTTGGAGTAAATCTGGGTCAGCAGAGCTGGCAAGCGCTTTCCGGTGTAGAATTTTTACGGCGCCTTCGGGTCCCATGACTGCGATTTCTGTTTGCGGCCAGGCAAAATTCTGGTCCCCCGCTAAGTGTTTGGAGCCCATAACAATGTACGCCCCGCCATATGCTTTGCGCAGAATGAGGGTAATTTTAGGAATTGTAGCCTCGGCATAGGCAAAGATCATCTTGGCACCATGCCGGATTATTCCCTCATGCTCCTGTTCGATTCCTGGTAAAAATCCAGGAGTATCCACCAGTGTGATCACCGGGATATGAAAAGCATCACAGAAACGGATAAAGCGAGCACCCTTATCCGAGGCATTAATATCAAGAACGCCGGCATAATGGTCAGGTTGGTTCGCGACAATCCCGATTGGAATACCATCCAAACGGGCAAAACCGATCACAATGTTTTCCGCATAGCTTTGTTGGATCTCCAGAAACTCTGAATTGTCAACCAATATTTCAATGACCTGGTGAATATCGTAGGGTTCGTTGGCTTCCAGGGGAACTACATCAGCCAACTTTGGGGTTGCCCTTTGCGGGTCGTCCGTAGATTTTATGACAGGTGGTGGGGCCAGATTATTAACAGGAAGATAACTAAGCAGCCGGCGAACCTGGTCCATGACTGTTTTTTCATCTGGGGCTTTAAAATGAACTACACCGCTCTGGGCATGATGAACTTCAGCGCCCCCCAGGGACTCTATGTCGATCTCTTGGTGAGTGACCTCTTTTATTACCCCGGGACCGGTGATGAACATTTGAGATGTGCCTTCAACCATGAATACAAAATCTGTGATCGCCGGGGAGTAGACTGCTCCCCCAGCGCAGGGACCGAGAATAATTGATAACTGGGGAATTACTCCAGAAGCTTGAACATTTCTGTAGAAAATATCACCATAGGCAGCAAGGGAGTTTACGCCTTCTTGTATTCGAGCTCCTCCCGAATCGTTTAGGCCTATTAAAGGGGCGCCATTTTGGATGGCTAGGTCTATAATCCGGGCAATCTTTTTACCGTGAATTTTCCCAACGGATCCACCCATCACGGTGAAATCTTGGGCAAAAAGGTAAACAGGCCTACCGTTAATTTCTGCTTTTCCGGTAATTACACCATCTCCGTAAGCTGTGGATTTCCCATTTTCTGAGGAATTGACTTCTTGAGATGCGAAAAGACCGATTTCCTGAAAACTGTCGGAATCGACCAGGTCATCTATTCTTTCCCGGGCTGTTAATTTCCCCTTTTTATGCTGTAATTTAATGCGATCCTTTCCACCGCCAAGGATTGCATATTTGCGTAATTTTTCTAAAAAGCTGCTACTCTTGCTCATAATTAATCTCAAATGAGGGAATTGTGTATTGCTATAGTGAACGCTATAACACCAATTTGGGAAGAGTGTTACGCACATAATTTAGTACGGAAAACCTTATTTCGTACAAGGTCTCGTAAGATAAATATTTTTATATAATATTTTCTATTAGAAGGAAATTGCCAGCTTGTCTTTCAGTTAAAATTTAGATCCCATAACCAGGTGATTATTGGATTTGTTTTTTTTGAGTAACTTTATATTAATATGAAAGGACCCCCTCCTTTTTGGGAGAAGAACCACGTAAAATGCATGGTTGGCCCTATCTTCACCGCTGGATTTAATTTGCTTCTTTTTAGAATAGGAATATATAACCAGGATGGATTGGGAGCTCATCAGGAGATTCACACCTTAAGGGAGAGACTGACGGTTATTGCAGTATGAATGGGAATTCCAGGGGGAAATCAATCAAGTTTTGGCAGATAAGTGGTGCAGGCAATATTATTGCCTGCGCTGAGATCGAAAACCGAACAGCTGGATCAAATCATCCAGGAGGTAGTAATAATTAAGGATTAACTGAATTAGGTAGAGCCGAATAGCTGTATATTAAACCCGGGATTTTATAGAATAGACCGGGTAAAGGGTTCCAACTCTGCCTGACCAACGATCTTTTATCTTAACTGGAATTGAAGATTAATTCCCAAGTACATGGTTCAGAAACTCTGGAATCCGGGCCAAGGGCATAGGATCCAGGTTGGGAGTTAGGAGGTGGAACCCGTGTAGATTTCCGTCACTCCAGCTTTCCTGATAATAATTTTCTCCGCTTGCCTGAGCGCAATCCACGGAATCGGCATCATTTTTATCAAACAGGCACCAGGCTGGTCTTGGAGGGTTATTTGTGCCCAGAGTGGTAACCATATCCGGATAAGGGAAACCAAGATAATTTCCCGGGGAAAGGGAAAGCGCCCCCAGGCAGGCGTTAGGATCTGATTCAAGAACTGCGGCACAGCCGTCTATCGCGCCATCAGCGCCAATACTGGCGCCAATAGCAACCACTCGATCCGAGTCCACTCCTTCCAGGGTGGGGGCATATTCCAAACTTGCCTGGGCATCCAGCAGCCAACCATCAGGGTCTGGCGCATTGCACCTTCCCTCACAATTCCGGAAAGTGAAGGTCAGAATGTTGTAACTTGTATCTAGTTTCAGGGAGGGGAACCAGGAGGGATCTTTCCAGGGAACACCGTTTTGATCCCCTGTTAACCCGCGGTTTTGCAGCCAAAAAGCAATTTCAGCCCATTCGTTCTGATCACCGGGATACCAGTGCATCAGTACAATCACCGGGGCACCCTGCACTGAGGCAGGATAAAATTTTCCCTGCAGCGTTTGACCATCATGTGCTGAAAAACTGACAGGCTGGGGTTCAGGGGGCAAAGTAGTAGGTACTTGGGGAGCAGGTTCTTGGGATTCTGGTTCTTCGGTTTGAACAACTGCTTCTGTTTCGGGGAGAGCTGTGATTTTTTCAGTTACTACCGGGGTTGGCGTAGGAGGGGTTTCGTTTTTTTTGTCGCCGCAGGCGGTTATGAAAATCACCAGGAAAAGAAGGGGGAGGATAAACCGCTTTTTCATGGTTTCGATCCTTTTCTATAAATTGATAGAAAACAAGAGAACCTATCTGGATTATCAGGGAGAGACTATTTTTCGTCAAGTTCGGGAAATCTTGATAGATTTTACGGTCAGTTTCTATTATCCCCTTTCTGGTGAATAAATTGGGGTTTGCTTGTGTGAGTAATATCTCAGGCCTATTGACAAGAGGCCCAGAATTGCAGCCAGGATCAATACCAGCAGCGCAGGATGTATGCCGTCAACCCAATATCCATATAGAAGCCCAGAAAGAGTGCTGAACAGAGCGACCCAGAGGACGTAAATCCAGGCTTTCAGGCGGCCGATGATGGAAGCGGTGATCAGAATACTCTGCAGGCTGAGCTCAGGATCTGATATCAGGTATGCGAGCAGTGGACCGGGATGCATGCCCAAACCCAGAAACATCTGGGCGATGGGTACTTCTACCAGGGTGGGGAAGTACATGAAGACGCCAAAAACCACACCAATGAAGTTCCCCAGTAGAGTATTACTTCCTGTTAAGGTCTGGATCCACACCGGCTGAATCAATTCCCTGATCATGCCTACCACAAAGACACCGGCAACCAACAGGGGGAAGATTTGTTTCACAAAGCGCCAGGTTTCCCATAAAAAACCCTGTATTTCTACTGTTGTGAGGCGGGTTTTCAACATCCAGCCGAGTAGGATTATGGTCATCAGTACACCCAGGAATTTTCCTGTGAGTAAAACTGTTAATTCGCTGGCGTGGGGGATGATGCCAAGGGAGGCAGTTAGCAGGGTCAGGCCAACCAGACCGGTTGATATCCAGGTCCAGGGGTTAAATCCTTCAAAGATTTTTCCCAGTCCTTTCCAGGCAGAAATGCCGATTAATACCAGCAAGCCGATCAACACGACTCCCTGGGCAGTGACGCCTTCCTCGCCTTGAGAGGGATCAAATGGTACCAAGCGGGTTAGCAGTTCTTGAAACCGGTTTGCTCCGGAAAAGGGAATCTTAATCTGGAAATAGCTTTGTTTTAAGAGTTCAATTTGCAGAGTACCAATGAGCAGCAGGACAACCAGCAGCAGCAGGAAAATGACAGCATCCCGGCGCATTGAACCTTGACCTGTAAACAAATCATCCTTTGCTTTATCGCGTGCTGCGTCCTCATCCCTGAAAGTGAGAGCCATGATTAAACCAATGCCGATCCCAAAAGCCAGGGAAAGCAGCAACCGGGCAAGGGCCAGATCCATACCTAAAACAGTTCCGGTGTAAGAAAGGGCGAGAATGTTAACTGCCGGAGCGACAAACAGAAAAGTAATTGCCGGTCCTAACCCCGCACCTTTTTTGTAGATTCCTGCAAAAAGAGGAATGACTGTACAGGAACAAACTGCCAGGAGGAAACCAGCAGCGGCAGCAGCCGGGTAGGAGATAAAAGCGGGAGTATTTCGACCCAAATAGCGGGTAATGGTTTCTTTTGGAATTAAAGTGGTCATTGCCCCGGCGATAAAAAATGCCGGAACCAGGCACAATAATACATGGGCAGCCAGGTAGGCAGCCAAATTTCCGGCCCCGCTGTTTAATAACCGGGAAATAAGATCAAGGATGGTATTCATATAAGATCCCAAGAGGAAAAAAGATGTTCGTTGATATTATGTAGTGTGCCAATAAAATTAAATATTTTTGGGCTGGGAGAGATATTGCTTGATTTCTTCCAGGGACGGTACTCTACCGCTTACCAGCAGTTGATTGTTAACTACCAGTGCTGGAGTGCTCAGTACCCCATAGTCTATTATGGATAGAGGATCGGTGACTTTTTGGATTTCCGCCTCAAGCGAAAGATTGCTGACGGATTTTTTAACTAACTCTTCCAGCAGATTACACTTTGCGCATCCCGATCCAAGAATTTTTATTTCTAACATCCCTCATCTCCTACTTTTGCGGTGAATGACATTTTGGACACAAGCACTGACTGGTTTGATAGGGGCTTTCCAGAAGATTAACCGGAGTACCGGCAACCTTTCCGGCCAATCTTATTAAATCAAGCAGCTGATTGGAGGAAAGAGAGTAATAAACAAAGCGTCCCTCCTTCCTGGTTTTAAGAATACCGGCATCACGCAGAACCATCAGCTGTTGGGAGATATATGCCTGACGCTCTCCCAATGTATTTACCAGGTGGCAAACACAAGCTTCTTCTGTACCGATTTCGAGGATGATCCTGATCCGGGTTTTGTGGCCCAGGAGTTTCAACATATCAGCGATGTTTTTTTCGATAGAGATTTTTTCTGCAGACAACATATTCATATTATTGAATATATTATCATGGATAACCATGTTGGGGTAGGGCTGCTGACAGGTTTGTTTATGATAGAAGTTTCCGGGAGATCAGCCGGTCTAATTTTCCCATCGGGTAATTAGCGAGGGAATCCAGGGAGACCCAGGCTGATTCAGTGTGGAAGGTGAGTTGGATATCCCGGGAATTGAGGGAACAGTGGAATGCATGCAGGGTGACTTTATAATGCGTATAGGCATGATGATAAACGCCCAGCGCTTCACCCACACTGATGGGTACTCTTAGTTCCTCACGGATTTCTCGTCTCAGGGTTTCGGGCAGAGTTTCTTTATCTTTCTGTTTACCACCCGGGAATTCCCACATACCGCCGAGCAGCCCATCAGGTGGACGTTTCGCCAGGAAAACCTTCCCATTTTCCTGGAATACAGCCGCGGTTACCTGCAGGTGGGGAAGTGGAGACTTCTTTTTTCGAACAGGGCGGCTTTCCTGGAGATTGAGATTGTTTGCAAGGCAGCTTTCAGCAAGCGGGCAATTTTCACAATCTGGATTTTTGGGATGACAGATGAGAGCGCCCAGTTCCATCAAAGCCTGATTGAATTCTCCAGCTGATCCACTTGGGAGGATCTCCTGGGCAATTTGCCAAAGGATCCGTTCGGTGCCGGACGTTTGAAGGGGTGTGCTGATATTAAAGTAGCGAGCATATACCCTACGGACATTGCCATCCAATACCGGGGCATCAATTCCAAAAGCAATTGATGCGATCGCACCGGAAGTGTAGCGGCCAATCCCTGGCAGAGCTTGGAGAGAAACAGAATCTTGAGGAAGTTTTCCCTGATATTCTTCTACGACAATTTTAGAAGCTTGGTGAAGATTCCTGGCACGGCTGTAATAACCAAGGCCTTCCCATCCAGAAAGCACTTGATCTTGCCTTGCTTTTGCCAGCGAGTGGAGAGTGGGAAATACGGTCATCCAGCGGGTGTAATAGGGAATAACTGTCTCAACCCTGGTTTGCTGGAGCATTATTTCAGAAACCCAGATTTGGTAAGGATCTTTGGATTCCCGCCAGGGAAGGTCACGGGCATTTTTCCTGTACCAGGTGAGTAATTTTTTCTGAAATGTAAGCTTTAATTTTCTATTCATAGGGTTTGGACCTAGTGTACCATTTCAGGGATATTACAAGTCAGGTTTTTATTGACAGGCCTGATTCAATCGCTTACACTCAATTTCATATTTGATAGTTCTACCTTGAGGGATTGGATCATGAAAAAGCCGGTTCATTGTGAGAGATCAATTTGCCTCATGCTTATCTTCCTGACCTTTACCCTCTCTGCATGTCTCGGCTCTAACTCACCAACTGAAGCCTTCGATGATCAAGTACAAGCGGGTGTCGCAGCGACATTAACAAAAGAGGCATTTGTCAGAAGTGTGGGCTCTGCCCGCCAGACTGAGGCAGTTAAAAATCTACCAACTGTAACCCCGGAACCAAGCCCCACCCCATCTCTTACAATTGCTCCAAGTATAACGCCAACGCCGGAACCCATTCATGTTATGCTTCCCGGCTCCCCGACCAACCGCCATTCATTCGTTCAGGACCTGGTTACGGTTGATCTTGCTAAGGATAAAACAGCCTTAGATGATAATTATGCCTGGAGCCGGTTTGAGCGTCCATACACAGCGGAAAAGATGGAATACAGGGATTACCTCGATATATATCGTGTTGATCTGCAGGTAACTGATCCCTGGGTGTATTTTACATTTGTTCTGATTGGGAAATTACCCCAGGAAGGGGATGTCAGGTATTCGATTGAGTTGGATGTGGACCACGAAGGACGGGGGGAATTCCTGGTAACGGTTTCGTTACCTCCGGATTCGGAGTGGACCACAGAAGGCGTGTGGGTGATGGCTGATGAGGATGGCGATATCGGAGGTTTGTATCCGCTCTATATGGAAAACCAGGAGGAAAAACCCAACGGGTATGAAAGGGAATTATTCTCCAATGGGCAAGGAGAAGATCGGGATTTGGCCTGGGTGAGAAGGGACCCAGACAACAGGAATCGAATTCAGATTGCCATTAAGGACAGCTTAATCGGAACGTTAGGGTTCTTGTGGAGTGCATGGGCGGATGAAGGGCTGCGGGATCCATCCCTGTTTGATATAAATGACCATTACACCTTCGAGGAAGCCGGCAGTCCGAACAAGGATAATTACCGATATCCGGTTAAAGCAGTAGCCCTGATCGACAGTACTTGCCGTTCCTGGTTTGGGTACATCCCTTCAGGGTCTGAACCCGGATTGTGTTTTGCAGAAGATCAACTGCGGGCGAGTCCTCCTGGTTATGGCTGGTGCAAAGCATCTGCAACCGCTCCTGACTGCGATGGCAATGCCTGCCTTATCGATTGTCCGGGCAGCAAATTCTGTGTGCCCTGTAAACTTCCGTAAATTATTGCGAATATTGAGTACAGAGATTTATCAGTTTCCTTTACTGTTATCTTCGCAGTGAGGCAGTTAATTGTTATATCAAGGAGCCTACTGTTATTTGTCTTAGTACATGCTATATAAGTTGTCCAGATCTTCCAGTTGGCTATTGGTGTGAAAGTTGTAAAATGCCGTAATTTGAACCTTTATATATAAAAAATCAGCCTGATGTTTTCCCTGCAGGCTGATTTTTTTTATCTACGATAGCTTTTTTAAATAGGAGGAAAATATTTTCATGCCGCGTAAAAAAGGATTCCCTGGTTGACGCATGCATGAATATTGAGTACACTGCTAGAGGTTAATCATCATTCGCAGGAGAAAGGTTTGACGCGCAAAATCGGTTTGGTATGCATATTATTGATAATTATTCTTTTAGCTGCCTGCAGCTCTGCGGTTGAGAATCGCCCTATTAACCTGGATGAAGCTGTTCAGGCGGGAGTGATGGCTACACTCACCAAAGAAGCCTGGCTGGAAGGTGTGGAATCTGCCAGGAAAACTGCGATTGCTGCAGAAAGCCAAACCGGGGATGATGGAGATGAGGGTAATTCAAGCTCGATACTTCCTACTTTTACCCCTCAGCCTTCTCTGACTCCCACACTGAAACCAGCTGCTGAACATCTCCAAGTCCCTGGAAGGCCAAAAGAGAAAATTGATACTTACCTCACTGATTTTAATTCCATTGATAATGCAGATGTTGGATTCACTTACGGAGATAATTATAAAGCGAATATATACGAGCGGCCCTTTACAGCCGAAGAAATGGATTACAGAGGGGTGATCGATATTATCCGGGTGAATCTAAAAGTAAGTACAACCTGGATCTATGTGTCAATTTTCTTGGCAGAAGATCTACCAGAAATTGGTGAAATGAAATATGGCATGGAGTTGGATTTGGATGTAAACGGCAGGGGAGATTATCTGATCCAATCTGGTCTGCCTTTGAGCAGTGATTGGAGCGTAGCTGGTGTCCAGGTATATACAGATGCAGACGGGGATGTTGGGGGCGAATCCCCTATGTTCATGGATACCCCAGATCCTGATCTGAACGGATACGAAGTGCTGGTCTTTGATGCCGGTGCTGGAGATGACCCAGATCTAGCCTGGGTCCGGCGCCATCCAGACGAGCCTAACAGTCTGCAGTTTGCTTTTAAATATGACCTGATCGGTCCTACCGGTTTTATGTGGAGCGCCTGGGCCGATGAAGGACTGAGAGCCCCGGATTATTTTGATTATAATGATCGTTTTACAGCTGAAAGAGCGGGAAGCCCATACCCCGGGAGCCCGTTATATCCAATTAAGGCACTTGACTTGGTGGACAATACCTGCCGCTCCTATTATGGTTTCACCCCTTCAGGCAATGAACTTGGTTTGTGTCCACCGTAATTAGTGTAAACCGGGAAAGTTAAAGAAACCTGCTCATAACGGAGCAGGTTTCTTTCTGTGTTCTTCTAAATTTGTGCCCATTTAAAAATATAAATGGCGAGGGAGGGATTTGAACCCACGACCAAGGGCTAATGATTTCCCCGCTCTACCCCATTGCAACACCCGCTAACTTGGATCTCCAAAGCGTCAAGATTAAATCAAAGAGGAGTTTAGCAGTCAATTCGGGATGAATTGATCTAATGGGGGTAATCCAGCCAGCATTGGTTTGTGAGCCAAAGTACACCTTCCTTCCATCGGACTTCCTCAAAAAATATCATAAAACTATCCGTAGTTGAAAGGTTATCCTCAGCAGAAATATAGCGTATAGTATGGATTCTTGAATCTACTTCATTCCAAAATTGAGTAGTATATTCTCCCTGTAATTCCTGGACTTGCGGTTGAATCACGAACCAGCCATTTAAGACTGCAAGGGCGCTTTTGAGATTTTCATATTTCATTGTCTCTATTTGAACGTCGCAGAGATAGTTTGCTGACTGATTCTGTGCAATCAGGAAGTCAGCCTCTTTCTCAGTAAACTCTGCCTGGAGCGTATTGTAATCACTTTGAAGGCTGTTTAAGGATTGAGTGAGATCCAGGACCTGATACTCCAAATCGCCAATTGTATTGTTCTTTTGAGTTAATTGAGTTTCTAGATTTTCAACTTCAGGTGGTACGGTTTCAAGTTCCGAATTCGATGCACATCCAACAAGAAAAAAAAGAGATATGAGCAGAAAGATTTTCTTCATTAGATCATCTCCTCGTTAGTGAGCGGTTGTGATTTGGTTTTCATCATAGCAGAGATTCAATATCTAATCATATAATCAACCTTTCAATATTTCAAGGTTGATTGAGTGTTAATGAGTCGCGGACTCCTGGTATATCCTGAATCATTTACATAACTTCTGTAAGCCTTGTCAGTATTTCACCAACAGATTCAATCACTCACCTATTTTGGTGTAATTGTATTATATCAATCAACAAGTTTCTATTGGGTTAACCCCGATGGAATCGGGTCTTTGTTAGTCATTTTGAGAGTTTGATATTCTCCGAATAGGCACACCTCCATTATCTTAAATAATCATCAACTAAGGATTAAGAAATAATCCCTTGCGTTCCAGTCCGTTTAAACACAATGACACATTCCTTTGAGTATGTCAAAACCTTGAATAATTCTGTCAAGTGGCGAGGGTGGGGATTGAACCTGCGGCCAAGGGAATAGCTGGGGATATAGGTGGGATTTATCGCTCACAATAGAAACAAGTGTTGATAGTTTCAGCTTCTCAAATTTGGGGATTCATCACCTTCTGCCTTACCTGCTAGTTCAGGGTGAGCTTTTACCATTTCTTCAAGGCTGGGGTAACCAGAGTAATAATATTTTGTTCGGCCTATATAATAGTAAACCTTGTAGATACCATTTTCTATGTCATACCCTGCCATGATTTTAGTCATAAATCCTCTGCTTGTGATTTCAGTAGGGATAAATCTTCTTGAGAAAGGAAATTTAACTCATACTCAACCCGCTTCTATATCTCCTGCTTGCAGTCGGAAAATACCGCCCGACGTAGTTCACCCTCGGGAGAAGGCAAGAATACACTAGAGAGCTCACTGAGACTTTTTTAAGGTTCACAAATAAAACACCAGTTAGGCATTAACCCTCTTCTCATGTACCGCCACTAGGAGGATAAATGATAAATACCCTTTAATCAAGCAACAGGTATCCTATTTATGACTGGGCTAGGTAATATGTAGTAATACAAGAATCCCTATTAAAATAGGGAATACTTTCAATATAACAAATTAATAGACTATAAGCAAATCTGGAATCAAGATTGATTCAATCTATCAACTGGATTGGCAGTTGAGAAAGCATCCAGCACTATTACGTATTTCAATCAGAAAGTCCCCTGGCTAAAAGGAGTTTGGGTTTAGGTGTTGGCGTTGACCGATAGTCATCCCCATCCCCTCCGTCTCATTACCCTTAAACACAACGACACACTGCTTTGAGTGTGCCAATACCCTGTATAATTCTTACTAGTGGTGAGGGGCGGGTTTGAACCGCCGACCAAGGGCTTATGAGTCCCATGAATTAACCAGGCCCGATCATTCCCCCATCCGTGGTTCATGTTCGGATTGTTCGTGTTTTTTGGGAGGCGCGGTAAAGTTAGAGAAGTAAATTTGTCGTAAAAATTTTCACGGTAGGGCTTCCCAATAAATCACGAATGGTAAAGGGAAAACTATTACTTTACGAGGAGAAATTAAATGGTCAATCAAACAATTATCGCCATTCTTATCGGTTATGCCTTAGGATGTATCCAATCTGCATACTTTCTCAGCAAGATAGTAGGGAAAATGGATATTCGCGAACAAGGCTCTGGCAATGCGGGAGCCTCGAATATCACAGCAATTATGGGGTGGAAATACGGCTTTCTTGTCGGCTTGGTGGATGTTCTCAAAGGGTTATTCGCCGTTTTAATTGTGAAGTGGATTTATCCCAACAGCCCTGATTTAGCCTATCTCTCCGGCATAATGGCAATTATTGGACATATCTTCCCTTTTTATATGAAATTTCGAGGAGGAAAAGGCGTAGCCACTCTAGTGGGAATGATGTTTGGCTTAAACTGGAAACTGGGAATACTTTTTGCCCTTCTGGTGGCTCTTCCTGCATTGCTGACTGACTATATTGTTATTGGTTCATTTACAGTCTTTGTCACACTGCCTATTGTGACTTATATATTGGAATATCCGATTGTTTTCACCCTCATGAGCGTATGCCTGACCATTCTCGTTTTTTACCTGCATCGTGCCAATATTCAGCGGATTATTAATAAAGAAGAGCTTAAAATTCGTGCGGTTATAAAAAAGAAGTAAGTTTATACCATAAGGGTTTCCTTCGTGTATAAATGGATTGTGACCTCGTTTATCACCCAGGCTTTCCGGTCAATCATAAACGTTTCAAACCAGGTTAATAGGTAGTTATTGATCAGAGTTTTTGACAGAATCCCTTGTGTATCTAGTCCCTTAAACACAATGGCACACTGCTTTGAGTGTGCCAAAACCCCTTATAATATAATGCTAATGGCGAGGGGCGGGTTTGAACCGCCGACCAAGGGCTTATGAGTCCTCTGTCTTCACCTGTGATATTCCATAATGGAACATCGTAATTTCTGAGGGTGAGATCGCCAAATTAGTGTGCAAGGAATGCACACTCGATCTAGATTTTCTTGGAGTCCCTTGCTCCTATTGACAGTATATCATGTTAAGTGCATATATTAAATTATCGAATCAAATAATGAAAAAGAGTCAAGTCGAATTGTCGGATACTATATGATATCGACAAAGAGTCAACAAAAGTTCAATATTCCGTTTATCTTATCTGGGGCTATTCTCCTCTTGTCAATATTTTTTTTGCGGATTCCTAGCTGGGCATCGTGGGCCAGTAGCAGCCTAGTTTGGTTGCTGTTTATAGCGGGTTTGATTTTTGTCTTTTTAGGTTTTACCAGCAAGCATGCTCGCGTTGGTCTTCTTGTTCTTTTAGTCGGTTCTTTCATTAGCTATAATTTCACCATAAACCCTTTAGAGGGTGACAATCGAAATTATGGAATGGTCGCTCGAAGCCTTCTTTCCGATGGAGACATAATCTTGAATGAATTTTCTGAAAGGCTTGAAGAAGGCAAATATTACGGCATAGTGCAGAAAAACGGCAGTTCTTACAATCTTTTTCCGCTTGGGCCGTCAATTGTGCTTGCACCTCTATATGCTCTTGTGAGTATTGACCCATTATTGGATCCAAATACTGCGGAAATTCAAGCAGGGAGATTGGCTACAGCTTTATTTTTTGGTGGCGCGCTATCGTTATTCTTCTTCCTCATCAGTCATTTTGAAGAAGTCGATCAGGGAAAAGCTTTATTGCTTACCTTCATATTTGGCTTTTGTTCCCACCAACTTTCGCAGCACCTTTCTATGTTCTGGTCGCACAACGCAGTAATGCCATTTATTTTGGCAGCACTATTAGCTCTGAAAATAGAGCGACGCGATTTGGATTTTCTTGCAGGGATTTTATTCATGCTCGGGTATTTGATGCGGCCAACAGCAGTTTTACTGGTGCCTGTTGTAACGATTTGGCTATGGCTATATCGCAGAAAGGCTATTGGGTATTTTATTGCCGGATTTTGTCTTGGAGGAATTTTGGTAATGTCAACGAATCTGGCATTTTTTGGGCACCTAGTTTCTACATATAGCCAAGTCGGACGATTAGGGTCTTCATTTTTTTTGAAGCGTTGCTGGGTAATTTAATTTCACCTAATCGCGGCTTGTTTGTTTTCATGCCTTGGGCATTATTTTCCATGTGGGGCATTTGGCTATCTTTCCGTAACAAAATCAATCCGTTTTTTCGGTTGATTGCCATAACCTTTTTTATGCAACTCCTACTCGCAGCAAGTTTTCCTCATTGGTGGGCAGGGTTTAGCTATGGTCCGCGTCTTCTTGTCGAAGCCATGCCAATGTTAGTGTTGTTGCTGCTTCCATTTTTTTCTTCGCGCTTTTGGAACCTAAAATTCATTAAAACCGTTTTTATCACTGCTCTTGTCTTTTCTTTGCTTGTTCAGTTTGGGGGGCTGACGGGGGCAGCCGCCCAATGGAATTCATTTCCAATCAGTGTTGACCAACGTCCATCACGAATTTGGGATTGGAATGACATGCAACTGTTACGTGTGTTAAATCCAGGAATCGCCAATACCGAACCATAATTTCATCAGAAATCTCCTTCCCAGCCAACACGCTTCGGTGTTTGGTGCTGAAACATAAAAAAGAGCCTGGAAGTCCAGGCTCTTTTGGAATTACTTGAGCTCGTCGGGGAGATCCTGCCACCCAGGATTTTCAACAGGTATGACAATTTCGTAATCAGGGCCAAGATCATCATATGTGACGGTACCCCATGCAGCACTAGCTCTGTAGATAATCTCAGTAACTTCCCCCGGAGTTGTCCTCTTGATACCAAACCACATCCCACCCACTTTAGTCACACCTGGATATATCTCCCCACCAACATCTTCTCCTACAGTCGCAAAATACAGGTATTCAGATAATTCTATTTGCTCACTCCCGATTTGGACTGTGCCCTGATCCGGATATACATCTGCAGTTACATCTGTATCATTCGTAACTTTGAAAATCAATTCACCAACTACATCAATTTCACTCCAGCCATCCATGTAATCATCAAGTTCGCTGAAATCATTTCCTGTAATTTCTTCAATTGCATCCTTGGTTCCAATTAGAACCCTGGCTATCTCTATCTTCACGCCACCACTATCCCCCCATCCAGCATAGTTTATTGCCCAGACATCTTCCACAGATGGCGGAAGAATTGGTTCGGGGGTATTTGTAGGTGGTTTCGGTGTTGAAGATGGCAGAGGAGCGTTTGTAGTCTCTTCTTCATTTGCCCCACATGCTGATACAAATACAGCTAGCATTGCAAATAAGATGACAGTTCTTTTGAGTTTCCGGTACATTTTACTCTCCTTTTTAAGTAGGAACACTCACAACATACTTTTCAGCATATCTCAATGTATGGCATTCGGAGGTTTAACGAGGTTGATGATTAGGAACAGCCAGTGGGTAATCTTATTATAAGCGCTTATTATACTGGATAACTCAAAAGTGCTGAATGCTCAGAAGATTCATGGAAAGTTGGATAATTATTTCTAATTGACTTAATCTGACCTGCCTCCTGAGTGTAACAATCCTAACATAACTTCTGGATCAGTTTTTTGGGGACACGTTTTGTCAAGACCTCGTTCGCAAAAAAGACACACTGAAGACACAGCATCAAAGACATCATTTGATCTGAAAAGAATATCTATCA
>SDBU01000674.1_pt1 | contig 48396 bp, 51 predicted proteins | sample 2277071 | NCBI WGS metagenome assembly SDBU01 (sample SAMN10397929, study PRJNA504765) | marine sediment metagenome | isolation source: marine sediment core GS08_GC12, 126 cmbsf | place: Arctic Ocean: Gakkel Ridge, Loki's castle | collected 2008
CGGGCTGTTAACTTCCCAAGGGGACTACGGTCTATCACGCCCCGAAGATTAAAAGATAAATTAAACCAAGAAAACATACAACTAAACATACAAGGGGACTTCACGAAGTGAATGGGGTGGGTAGCAGCGGGCTAAGCATCCTCCCCCCCGCCAACGGCGGGGCTGCTGCTGAAGTAAGTAGGGACTTGGGGCTTGAGACTAGAGGCTAGAACCTGGCTTACTTGAAGCCGCGCAGAACGTCATCCAATTGGGCCCACATGACCACGGCGTTTTGGGCACAGGCCATCGTGAACTCCGGGGATAATTGGACCGCATCGGGTACATCGGCGCGGTCGATCCGGCGGAACCCGAAGCGGGCGAAGAAATCGCGGGCCGTTTCGGTGAGCAGGTAAACCTGGGTGATGCCGCGGGCTCGCGCCAGGGCCAGGACCTGATCGGTCATGCGGCGGCCCAGGCCGGTCCCCTGGAGCTGTGGCGCCACTGCCACCGATCGCAACAAGGCCATCCGGCCGTAAAGCTCCAATCCGGCGCTGGCCACCAGTTTACCGTGCCGGCGGGCCACCAGGGTAGTGTCCAGGTGCCCCTCCAAGCCGTCCAGCTCCAGGCCACTGCGCCCCAATAACTCCCCGATCGCCGGTAGGTCGCCGGCCACGGCCGGTTCGATGCTCAGGTCGGGGTCAGTCATGTCCGGTTGTGACTTGAATATGCAGACCTAACGTGCATTGGTCGGGATTGGTTATAGCCTGGTTTCCGGCATTCTCAATGAGTAACAAATGTATGCCTGCGAGAGACCGGTGTCAAATATAATCCCGCAGAGACCGAAAGTCTCCCAACCGCTGTTCCCGCCTGGGCCTTGATTCCGGGCGCAGGACTCTTTTCATTCATGGTGTAGGGTGAACTCCTATGGCATTTTCAGGCCTTTCCCTATAGCGCGCGTTGGTATCGGGGGTCTAACCTCAGTCACAGAGAACGACGCTACTGATGATCCGGCCGTGGCAAGGGGGAAAAGCGGGAACCTTTACCTGGCCGGGGCCTCGCCCGTAGGCTACGGCCAGGGCGTCCAATGAACCTCGTACAGCCGATTTGGGGCGGCTGAAGCCGGTATTCTATCAGGAGGATATGATGAACGGAGTCTCCAGGCATACCACCACAGAGTTGTCGGAAAGCAAAGCCACCTGGGCGGTGCTGTTTCTAGGCGTCTATACATTCTTACTGCCGCTCTTTACCAACTCCCTGTTGTACCAGATTTAATCTCCCGCCCATTTGATTTACCCACCCGGCAGCAGCGGGGCCTATCCTTGGACACTTCCGCTGATTAACTTGATCTATGAACACAATCTCAGTCGCCACCCGGCAACGGGTGGAATTCGTGGAGGTGACCCCTCAAATACGGCAATGGTTGCGGGGGCAGGATTTCACCAGTGGGGTGCTGTCCCTGTTCGTGCCACACACCACTGCGGGAATCACCATCAACGAGCACGCCGATCCGGACGTGGTCGCCGACCTGACCAGGGAGCTCAATAAGGTCATCCCGTTCGATGACCACTACCGCCACCGGGAAGGTAACTCGGCGGCACACATCAAGTCCAGCCTGGTGGGGTGCTCGATCCAGGTTTTGGTGGAACACGGGGACCTGGTGCTGGGCACCTGGCAAGGGATTTTCTTCGCCGAGTTCGATGGGCCGCGCCAACGGAAACTACACTTGCAGCTCACTCCGGCCTGAGGTGCCGCGAATACCGGCGGAATAAGGTTGCCGCTCAGACTTGCCGGCGCACGAATTGTATTTTCCGGCGCAGCAGTTCCTGGGTATAGACGGCGGCTATTTCGGCGGTAAAGCACACGAACCGGATCTCCTCCAAGGGCGGATTCTGTTTCAGGAAGGCCTGGATCGTCGCGACCGCGATAGGTGTGGCGCGGCCTAACGGGAAACCATGCAGCCCGACAGCTAAGGCCGGGAAAGCGATGGACTTGATCTCGTGCTCCAACGCTAATTTCAAAGAGGCGGTATAGCAGGATTCCAGCAGTTCCGTCTCGCGGTTATACCCGCCACGCCAGATAGGGCCTACGGTATGGATGATATACCGGGCTTCAAGCTTATAGCCCTTGGTGATCTTGGCCTCGCCGGTCATGCAGCCCCCCAGGGTGCGGCATTCCGCCAACAGGTCAGGCCCCGCGGCCTTATGGATAGCGCCGTCCACACCCCCACCGCCCAACAAGGTTATGTTGGCGGCATTGACGATCGCGTCCACTTCCTCGTGGACAATATCACCCTGAATTAGTGTTATCTTCGTAGCCATCGGTCGTTCGATGCTCCTTCGATGCTGCTGAGCTGACCACTATCACCCGCAGACAGGCGATTACCGATTATACGATACCCTCACGGGTTTGTTCAGGCCTGCAATATTAAGAATGAATCAGGTGTAAGTCCATGCGCCAGGACACATGCACCGGGCGCAATGGCTAGCCGGGTACGATCATGTTCAAGGCGAACCAATTCTGCGGGTCAGTCCAGGAGCGCTCCACGGCCAACCCCGCCTCAGCGCACAGATTCGCCAGGCCGGCGGGGGTATATTTGTGGCTGCTTTCGGTATGGATGGTTTCCCCGGCCAGGAAAGATATTTGCAGATTAATTGCCGGTAAGCGCACCGCCTGCAGGCCGTCACTGGCCAGGTGCATTTCCACTGCCAGGGCTTCCTGGTTCCAACGCACTTGGTGCCGGAAGCATTCCGGCCGGAAATCGGCCCCCAGCTCGCGGTTTAGGCGTACCAGCAGATTGCGGTTGAAGGCGGCGGTCACGCCGGCGGCGTCATCATAAGCCGGTAGCAGTACCGATAGGGGCTTCACCAGGTCTACTCCCAGCAGGAGCAGATCATCGCCGGCCATGGCCCGGCGCACGGCAGCCAGAAACTGGACTGCTTCCCGAGGTGCAAAATTGCCCAGGTTCGACCCCAGGAACAGGAATACCTTTTGCCTCTCGCGGTGACGGCTGATTTCCTCCAAACCGCGGCCATAGTCGCTTACGATGGCCTTGATCATCAGATCGGGGTATTCGCTCACCAGGGCCCTGGCGGAGGCGTTTACCATGGTGTGAGAGATATCCACCGGGCGATAGGTAGGACGGCGCCCGTTGGCGAACAAGGTATCCAGCACAGTGCGGGTCTTGGTGGAGCTGCCGCTGCCCAATTCCACCAGGTCCAGGTCCCGGCTGATATGGGCAACCAGTTCGGGAGCGCAACTCTCCAGTATGCTCTGCTCGGTGCGCGTCAGGTAATATTCCGGTAGCCGGCAGATCTCCTCGAACAGGTCCGAGCCGCAGTGGTCGTACAGCAGGAAAGGCGGCAGTCGCTTGGGATCGGCCGCCAGCCCCACTCGCACGGCAGTCTGCACCGACTGCAAAATGTGCAGTGGCGGCAGGGCCTCTATGGTGCAGCGGCCATCGGTGCTGAGAGTTTGCAGGTTAGTCATAAATTACCGCGGTGATTGGGAATGAAGCTAAGGAAGGTAGTTGTACCGGGGAAAGTGTAATAAATGTAAGTCGTAGGGGTTTGGTGCGGGCCTTTGGACCGCTTTAGAGTGAAACTACGGGAAGGGGGGGGTTGTTCCAGGGTGCGGGGAACCTCTCCCCTTCGCTTCGCGAAGCCCCTCTCCGCATGCGGAGAGGGGACGACCGTAGGACGGGGGTGAGGTTATCCCGCCGCCATCGAGACCAGCCACGGCCGCTACCTGGACCACATCTACGTCCGGCGGGGCCGGATCTACTGGCAGAAGAGCAGCCGGGCGGTCCTCAGGGAGACGCGGTCGCTGCTGGATGAGCGGGGAGAGCAGTAGGAGGGATTGGGGGCGATGGGGATTGATGGCGCTCACCAGGTGCGCAGAACCTCTCCCCTTTGCTGCGCGAAGCCCCTCTCCGCATGCGGAGAGGGGACGACCGTAGGACGGGGGTGAGGTTATTCCACCACAATCTTGATCTCCTCCTCGGTCAGCGAAGAGCCGAACTCACCTCTCCCGCCAACAGCGGGGTTCCCACGCTTTCTGCGGTGTTCAGTCCACTGCTATATTCATCCGTAGGGTTTGCCCGAGGACCGACGAGAAAAATGAAAATGATGACAAGATACGGTGACATAGCACGCATCAATCGGATTATAAGGATATTTGGGTACTTGGGCCGGGATCTGTATATGAAGTAATTGTGTGTTGAGAGCCAAAATTTCAAGCGACGAGAACACTTTCGATAGCATGAATATCATTACGGAACGCTTCAGCCTGAGCCTTAATCTTATCTTGGCTCATCTCACCTGCTATGTCACCAGCGTTTTCTTCACGGTTGAGCATTGTCTGGATAGTCATATTATGTTCTCTGTGACGTGTCGAGACTGAGATTATGCCATTGTACGCACTGCCAATTAGAGATGAGACAAATCCAGCAATTGGCAGACTTCTAACCGCCGCGGACAAGCCACCAGAAGAAATATTCGCAAACCCAAGATAGAAGATCATAACAATGAAACCAGCCGTGATTATCATAAATCCAATGAACAAAAGGTAATTCTTATCTCTCATGCTGCTGAGTCTCCTTGTAGGCATTTGGAATACAATACCAAGTATAGCAGTCTAATATACATCCACATAAGAATGATTTGCAATATTTTTAACGCGTACATTGTTATTGGTCTCTTGATTCCTTCAAATCATCTACTCAGACGAAATCTGCTACTTCTATTATCGGTTCGCATCAAAGTTCCTTTTGCCTTTTTTCCATAATTGAAAAAAATGCAGAGTGAATTTACTGTTTTAGATTCTATTTCTTAATGATGTTGCTACCCCCTTGCCTGTCGGTCCCATACCTTGAACCTTGGCTCGTTTTTCAAAGAGCGGCCGGAATATAGGCATTTCATGGGGTCCTGTCGTTCGCGTGGTGCGCGGAAAGCCAATTACCAGGTTGTGAACCTTCGATAAGCTTTTGATAAACTCAGAACATGGCTCAGTGCACCACCAAAACCAGCATCTAGAGACTGGTAGCCCCTTCACTCAATACCGTGCCTTTCAACCGTAATCGTCCGCTAGCAGTGAAACCACTGACCTACCCCCTCCTCCTCACATGCACCACCTTCTCCACGGTGGCGTGGACGGTGCCGGCTTTGGCGGGGTAAACTGGTCAGCCTTCAGCGGGTGCGCTGCCAGTCCGAATCGGTCATAAAATGTTTCAGTTCCTGCATCAGTTCCTCGATGCTGCAGCGCATGACGATCAGGTCTTGGATGGCGCCACTCTGGTCGCGCACGTATTCACTGAGTACGGCATCCTCGCGGAAGCCGAGCTTTTTGAAGATGTGCCGGGCCGCGGACTGCGGCTTCATCATTTTCACTACGATCTCTTCCACGTGCTCGCGCTCGGCCAGGGCGAACAGTTTCCTGGCCATGAGTGCGCCCAGCCCCTTGCGCTTGAAGGCCTGGGCCACGATCAGCCGCAGCTCGCCCACGTGCCGTTTCCAGCCCATGCTCTCCAGTTCCAGGGAACCGTCCGCCACAATTTCATCGTCAACCACGGCCACCAGCCGTTTCACCTGGCCGCTGCTCATCCTGTCGATCCGCTCCGCCACCACCTCGCTCCGGGTCACGTCCCGGCGCAGGTATTTCCGGTCCTCAGTGCTCAACCCCCGAAAGAAGGCGATGGATCTGTCCAGGTCATCCTCGTCCATGGTCCGGATCAGGACACCGGTGCCATCTTTCAACTCCGCTCTTATTTCCATGGGAAGCCTCCTAAAATCGTAACGCGACCAATATAGGTCATAGTCAGCCAAAATGCAAATCGAGCAATATTTCAAGGCTTCATCAGGTATATACCGCCTACAGTAAAGGCACGCGGGGCTGTAAGCGCCCCTATTTCTTACCGAAACTTCATCTTGCCGTCATACCGACGCTAAAATAGTGCACAACTTTTCCCCAACAGCAGGACGGCTCCGGTTGGACTGGGCGCTTGGTCCCCCCTACTTCCTCCTCACATGCACCACCTTCTCCACGGTGGCGTGGACGACGCCCGCCTTATCCACCAATTCGACGGTGTAGGTGCGGTCGATCTTGGGCTCGGTCTCCAGCAGGTCCTTGATGGTCCGGAGCTCGCGGTCGTCGATGGTGAAGGTGGCGAAGAGGTCGCCCCGGGCGGGCTTCTTGAAGCGGATGTGGGCGGACTTGTCCCACACGATATAGCCCTTCCCCAGCCGCCGGATAAGGATCATCATGTAGATCGGGTCCACGGCGCCGTAAATGCTGCCGCCGAAGGTGGAGCCCATGATATTGCGGGTGCGCCATTTAAAGGGCACCTTCACCCGGACCTCCGACAAGTCGGCGGCCATGTAGATCACGCGGGCGCCGGTGCGCCGGTAGGCCGGAAAGAGGTTGAAGATGGTGCGGTGCAGGCGGGTGGTGAAGGACTCGGGCATGATCTCGCCTACCGGATTGCGCGGGCCGTCACGCGGACTTATAGTCGTCGATGGCGTTCCGGGTCCAATGGAGCGCTTCGAAGTAGGCGGCGGTGACATCCAGACCCTGGAGCTTGAGAGTGTCCGCGTGTTTCTCGATCGCGACCCAATCCCCGATTTCCATGGCCGCCGCCAGGTCCAGGCCGGTCTTGATCCGGCCTTCGTCACCATGAAGGGCGGCCCGGATGCTACGTTCCAGGGGGATGGCGCCCAGCAGTTCGGGGAGCGGCCGGTGAAAGAAGCAGGCGATCAGGGAATACAGCCCGGCGACGAAGAGGTTATCCGCCAGGTCGCCATCCTTCAACTTGTTGCCCACCCCGAACAGGAAGCGGCCCCGCGCCAGGCACAGCAGCAACTGCTCCGACATGGTGCGCTCGCCCAGGCCCACCACCGCGGATACCGTAGCCCAGCGGCGCAGGCGCATTACGCCCAGCATGGTCATGGCCTGGCTCGCCGAGTCTACCTTTTGCTCCAGTCCGAACTGGGCCGAATTCACATGCTCCAGGAGCAGGTCGTTCAACTTCTTCACCTTGCTGATGATCCCTGCCACTTTATCGTAGTCGATGTCCATGCGGTTGACTTCCAACAGCAGTTCCAGGAAGGTGGTCTGAGCCGGCGGCAGCTGGTCCTTCTCGATCAGCTTCGGATCATGGAAGAATGAGCCGTGGAACAGGTCATATTCCTGCTTTCGTGCTTCCTCGAACCTGGCCTGGGAAGGCAGCTCATAGGCCATTACCTTGATCCCTTTCGGGTGGCAGAACTTGGGCGTGATGCGGCAACGTTGCTCGTCGCGCTGCCCGCATGTGACCACCACATAATGTGCATAATCCAGCAAAAGCTCATAACCGTCGTCGACGGCATAGTCGCCAAACGCCAGCTTGAACCCGGCATGCTTCAGATCGCCCAGGGCTTCTGTAATAGTGTCGGTCACCTCGAAGGGCTGTGACAGAAACAGGGTCACGTTCTGACGCGAGAGGGTCCGGATCGGGGCCCCGGGGAGCAACGCCGGGTCAACCTGTACAAAGATCGGACGCTTACGGAGCTTTTCATCACCTACGAAGCCGAACATATAATGCAGCACTTCGGCGGGCAGTTTTTGCTGCTCCTCCTCGGAAACCAGGTACTTCTCGGCCCCGGCACTGAAAGCCAGCTCATAAGCCTGTAACCGCCCGTCAGGGAGAAAGATAGGACGTCGAGAAACCGAATTTTCCACCATATCCTCCGATCGCAACACAAATTCCATCCAATCGCAGCAAGGTTAATTTAAGCACTATTTGAGCAATTTGTATTCCCAACTGTAGTTGATTATTCTTAGACTGGGGATAACGCCGGTTCGGCCCCGCTTCAGATGGCTGGAGCAGCTAGCGGCCGGAAGTTATGATCAGTCCGGGGCCTGCCGGGATGCCACCTATGATGATCCAACAATATCTAAAGCGAGTCGTAAAGGGGTGAAATTATGCTTGGGCAAAGTCGCAGTTCAGCCACCGACATTGTAACAACTACTTAAACTACATAAAGGAGTCGACCCTTAGTAGCTCTATTAAGACTTTACACTAAACTTATAGTTGGCAACGAAAGGGATTCCAGATGACCCGGCTGCCGGATTCCACACCCTGGTCAGAACTTGAAATAAAAGGCCAGAAACGGTTGTTGGTAATGTATTCCCAGCCAGAAGCGATCATTCCCGAAGAGGCGGTTAGTCATGAAGCCGAAGTCGAAGAAAATGGGAGCGGCCACCTCTTCATCATTAAGATGTTTGTACCATGGTACATAATAGGGATCATAAAAAACCTCGGCCATCATTTTGACGTCCCGGCGTAAGTCCCGGTCCCAACCGATATACAGCCTTGGCATGGGGTCGTGGTCGGGGTAAAATATCACAGTCCCACCAATAGTATAGTTAGTGCGCCCCTGGTTGCCCTGGTTCAGGCGGGAGAGGCTGTAGGCCCCGAACAATTCCAGCCACAAATTACTATAGTCGAAAAGGCCGCCCCGGTCGCCCCCCTCATCCACCTTTGATCCCACCTGGGTCCAACCCGCCTCCCATATAATACTGTCGACTAAGGTCTCGGTTACCGGATCCCAGCCAACTTCCTCAAACCAGGCGCTATCGCTATATTCGTACTTTCCCGGCAAACCCGTGGTATGAAAATGACCACCAATAGATAGGGCGGTCTGAGATTCGAGGCCCCCACTTTCATAGATGGTGACCTTGGGGCGGACATTGAGATCGCCCCAGAAAAAATTGAACCAGCGGGTGGATACCTGTACCCTATCTGTCAAGCCCCAGGCCCATGAAAGAGCGCTGATGTAAAACTCCCCCTTGTGCAGGGGAAAGCCGGTAGGATCGAACCAGATATCCATCAGGCGCTCTTCGCTGAAAAACCAGCGCTCGCCGGCCAGCTCCTCCCGCCTGGCCGCTGGCTCCCCTGGCACTACGAAATCTAACTTTTCGATCTGATCCGCCTCAATGAACAGCTCTCCGAATGCGGTGCGCACCCGCAAACCCGCATCCGATAGCTCCAGCAATTCACCCTGGAGGCGGTCGCCGCTCTTCAGGTCGACAATCACAATTTCCGGTTGCAGGTCGCTTTTGAGTATGGTCAACACCCCCAGGCTTGTGAGCACTTTATAGGACGTGTCGGTCTCGGCAACGATGGAGCCGCTGACGCGGTCGCCGCTTTTGAGGGAAAATGTACGCGTATCCTGGGCGGTCAAGATATTGGTTGCTGCAATGGATATTATAAAGAATATCAGCGGACGCATAGGGTTTCTCCCGTTGGTCGGTGATATGTTAGTTCGCAGCAAAGGAATATGCAACCCAATTCGGGGTTCCGCTCCGAGATTCCAGGAATAGTCGTATTGGATCTGGCCCCTAAAAGATGGCCTAAATCTTAAGTCGGGATTCATTGCTCCAACCTTTTCTGATACAATTTACACAGGCTGGTTGTCAGCTTAAGTCAGACGGCCACTGAACTTGTGTGCCCCCCCGGGATTAAATTAACCAAGGCCCAGCTTTGGTAATACTTGATCCAATGAGCGAAATCATTACGAAGGGATCATCACCGCGCATAGTTCGTCTCACCTGGGTCCGCGTCGAGGTGGAGGGTGGCCGGACCTTCAAGGACGCCATCCTCTATCCCGGCGGCTGCCAGGAGTGGGAATGGCGGGTACGGGTACCAATCATTCCCCGGGAATCCAACGGGCCGACGTTGAGATGCTACTGGCTGAAGGTGTTGCTACGGTGGTGCTTTCGCTGGGCATGAACGGCCGGCTCCTGGTGGCCCCGGCAACGCGATGGCCGGTGGTCGGGAAGGAACGGCAGCGCCCCCTCAGGTCAGCGCCTCGTGGACGGCGGTGGCGATCTTGATGTCCTGTACCGCCACACCGGTCAGGTCGGCCACGGTAATCTGGCTAGCGGTGGTCCGGCCGGGGACCTGCCCGGAGATAATGGCGCCCAGTTCCAGCAATCGTTCCCGGGTGATCGCCCATGCCGCCAGCGCCCGGTGAATTTCACCCCGCTCCAGGCATTGGGAGATACTATCGGCCACCACCAGGTCCGCTCGCCCCAATATGGCCGCCTCCAACTCCTGCTTCTGGGCAGTGTCCGAGCCCACCGCGGTGATATGGGTCCCTGGCTGAAGGTCAGCGGCATTGAGCAGGGGCGCTTCGGCCGGGGTGGTGGTAACCACCAGGTTGCAGGTGCGCAAAATTTCCGCCGCGTCCAGCGTGGTCTCGATGCGGAATTCCCTGAGGCCCGGATCCTCCCGGTAACGGGTCAGTTGCGGTTCACCCCGGCCCCAGGCCAGAACCTGGCGGCAGGCGGTGATGGGCCGCAGGTGTTGCAGCTGCAGGCGGGCCTGAACCCCGGTGCCCACCATGCCGATGCGTTCCACCTTTCCCGGAGCCAAATGCCGGGCCGCTACTGCTCCGGCCACGGCCGTACGCACATCGGTCAGGCGGCCTTCGTCGAGCAAAATGCTAACCGGCATACCGGTCAACTGGTCGTACAACAGCATCAGGCCGTTGCCCGATGGCAGTCCCAGGTGCGGGTTACGGTAGAAACCCGAGGCGATCTTGATGACGTAATATTGTTCGTCCAGGAGGTAGCCGTACTTGATGTGCACTTCGCCCTTTTCCAGCAGTAGCTCCCCCACCGGTGGCACCACGGCCCGACCGGCCGAATAGGCCGCGAATCCCGCTTCCATAGCCGGCAACAAATCCAGGTCCGGCAACACTTTTTCAATCTGATCGCGGGTGAAAACTTTCAAGGCACTACCTTGTGATTGAGGGGTTCACTTGGGTACACCGGCTTATCATTTCAAGACTGATTTCAGGCTCTCAAGGCCGATGTTGGCGCCGCAAATCACAATCACTACGTTCCCTTCCGTGAATTGCGCCTGCAATTTTCGGTAGGCCGCGATGGCTACCGCCGCCGCCCCTTCAATCAGCAGATGCCGGGCAGCCAGGTATTCCCGCAGTGCGACCCTGATCTCCTCCTCGGTAACGGTGACGTAGTCGTCCACCAGGGTGCTGCACAGTTCGAACGTGATGGCCCCGGCTTCGATACCGCCGGCGGTCCCGTCGGACAGGGTGGGCTTCGACGGCAGGTCCAGGATCCGGCCGGCCCGCACCGACTCGATCATCACCATGGAGTTTTCCGGTGAGCAACCGATTATCCGCACCCGGGGGTGTACCGACTTCAGGTAGCCGGCGATCCCCGAGATCAGCCCACCACCACCCAGCGAGACCAGCACGGCCTCGATCCGTTCCAGTTGGCGCGCCAGCTCCACGCCGGTGGTCCCCTGGCCCCCGATCACCTGGGGATCGTTATAGGGGGAGATGTAGGTCATCCCCTGCTCACCGGCGTAACCCCGGGCGTGAACTTCGGTCTCGGCGCAATCGCTGCCGTGGTAGCGGACCTCGGCCCCCAGCCGTTCGATGGCCTGCACTTTGGAGGGGTCGGCGTTTTCGGGCACGAAGATCAGGCCCGGTGCGTGCAACCGGGTCAGGCACCAGGCCACCGCCGCACCGTGGTTGCCGGTCGAGGCGGCCACCACCCCCCGCTCCCGTTGCTCCGGCGACAGCGCCAGCAGCTTGTTCAGCGCCCCCCGCACCTTGAATGAGCCGGTGGGTTGCAGGTTCTCCAGCTTGCAGTAAACCTGCGCTCCGCCCGGTGCGCCGAGGTAAGTAGATTGCTCCAGCGGCGTCGGTTCCAGGTGGGACCTGATCCGCCCCTCGGCCTGCCGCACTTCCCCAACCACATCCATGAGGCTAGCGCAACCGGCGTGGTTGCAGCGGGAATAATCGGCCCACCCGGTCAGCCTCCCAGCTCGGCGATCAGGTCGTGGACCCGGTCCAGCGCCGGCGTCAAGTAATCGTGGGGCAGCCCGAAACTGATCCGCAGGTGGTGATCGATACCGAAGTGGTCACCGGGTACCAGGAGGACACTTTTTTCCTCCCGCAAGCGCTCGGTAAGGGCCGTTGAATTGATGTCAAGCTGGTAGCGCACAAAAGCGATGGCCGCCGCTGCCGGGGGCGTCACGCTGAAGGTGCCCTCGTGCCGATCCATCCACTGTTGGAGCACCTGGTAGCCACGGCGGATGTAATCGCGAGCCCGCCCGGTCAACCGGGGCCGTACGGCGGGTGACAGTGCCAGGGCGCCCAGCCGGTTGGCGAGCATGGAGGCGCTGATGTTGACATATTCGTGCCGGGCCCAGATACTGTCCATCAGGTCCGGGGAGCAGGCCACCCAACCCAAACGCAATCCCGGTAACCCGTAAGCTTTGCTCATGCTGCCTACTGCGATCACCTTATCGTAGCGGCCGAAAAATGAGGGCGTTTCGGTGTCGGTGGTGCGTTCGGCCCCCCGGTAGACCTCGTCGGACAGGAGCCAGGCGCCCACCCGCTCGGCAGCAGCCACGATGGCTGACATCTCAGCCTCGGTCAGGATATAGCCGGTGGGATTATTCGGGTTACAGACGGCGATCAGCCGGGTGTCGGCGGTGACGGCGGCTTCCAGTTGCCCCAGGTCAGGCGCCCAGCCCCGGTCCTCCCGGAGATGGAAGGCCTTTACTGTCAGACCGTGGTTGCGGGCAATCCCCCAAATTTGCATGTAGTTGGGCAGCATGATCACGATCTCGTCACCGGGGGACAGCAAGGTGCGGATGGTGAGGTAGTTACCCTCGGCGGCGCCCACCGTGACCAGCACATTCTCCACCGACGCCCCCGGATACAGGGCGGCGATGTTTTCCCGTAACTCGGGGATTCCGTTGGCGTGAGGATAATTCAGGTCACCGGCCAGCAAACCCTCCAGCCGGGCGGGATCGTCGCCCAGCAGCTCGCTCAGCAGCAACGGATGCACCCCGCTCTCGGTAAGGTTGTAATCCACCGCCTGCTCGAACTTGGACATCATGCGTTCCATCAAAAACGGTTCAAAGGTGGACATGTGTGTTTCCTCCTGCGAGATATGGCCGCGATTATCCCGATAACAATTGGCGTTTGGGCCGACGGTCGATTGCAAAGCTAAGGCCTTAACCGGCGGAAAGCAGCATGGTATTGCGGCCGCAATACTCGTGGGCAATCCGAATTGGGGACTGTCCGCGAGGTTAAATTGGCCCTGGAATTAAGCACGTAAACCGGGTGCAATTGTAATCGGCCGGAAGACAATGGATCGACAATCACCGCGCATCGTCCGCCTCGTCTGGGGTCGGGTGGAAGTCGCCGGGGGACAGGTATTCAAGGACGCTATCCTCTATCCCGGCGGCTGCCAGGAGTGGGACTGGCGGGTGAGGGGTACCAATCATTCCCCAGGAATCCAACCGGCCGATGTTGAGATGCTGCTGGCTAAAGGTGCTGCTACGGTGGTGCTCTCCCAAGGCATGCAGGGCCGGTTACAGGTGGCCCCCGAAACCGAACGGCTGCTGGAGGTCCGGGGTATTCCGGTTCACGTGGCCCGTAGCACGGAGGCGGCCCAGCTGTATAACCAGCTTCGAGAGGAAGGGCCGGTCGGCGCCCTGATACACTCCACTTGTTAGGAGCCGGTTGGCGGACGGACTATGGCCCGGGCTCGGTTTACCATCGCTCGGCCGGCTGCCCTCCTGGTGACCAATTATGACCCATACCCTCCAAGGACGACCTGATATTCCGCTTGCGGCGGTCCTGGAGTTCGTCCATCGGCAGTACGGCCTGGCGGGCGCACTATCTCCCCTACCGGCGTTTACAGACCAGAACGTCCTGCTCGATTGCGGTGGGACCGGCCGGTACGTGGTGAAGATTGCCAGCCGGGACGAGGACCCGGCGGCGCTGGACCTCCAGAATGCCGCCCTGGAAATATTGGCGCGAGACTGGTCGGCCGCCGGCATTCCCTGGGTGATCAAGTCCACTGGGGGCGAATCCATCTGCACGATATTGGACGGCGACGGCCGGGCCTATGCGGCGCGAGTGCTCACTTACTTGCCCGGTACGCTATTGGCGGCGGTGGCTGAACGGTCGGAATCTACTCTGGAGCAGATAGGCCAGGCGCTGGGTGAGTTGGACTTGTGCCTGAGCAAGTTCGAGCATCCCGCCATGGACCGGGAGCACCGCTGGGACCCGCGCCAGGCCCAGTGGCTCACCGGGGCCACCCAGCTCATCCCGGACATTGGTCAACGGGGGATCGTGGAGCGGTTCCTGGTTCAGTATCGAGGACGGGTGGTCCCGATTGTGGACGATTTGCCCTTGAGCGGGATCCACAACGACGCCAATGAGGAGAACCTGCTGCTGGACCGGGACGGCGACGGCGATTGGCGGATGACCGGGCTGCTGGACTTCGGCGACATACTGCGCACCTATACGGTGAACGAGCTCGCGGTGGCCTGTGCGTATGCCATCCTGGGCAAGGACAAACCCCTGGCAGTGGCGGCCTCGATCACTGCCGGCTATCACCGGGCGCGCCCGCTTTCAGGCACCGAGATCAAGGTCCTGTTCCCCCTGATCTGTTTGCGTCTGTGCATCAGCGTCACCAAGTCCGCGATGGCCGTCAAGGAGGACCCGCAGAACGAGCACCGGCGCATCAGCGAGCAGGCCGCCTGGGAAATGCTGGCCCGGTTGGAGGAACTCGATTGGCTGGTGGTCGAAACCCGGTTACGCCAGGCCTGCGGACTGGAACCGCGATTCCGGGAGCGTCCCGCATTGTCTTCGGTTCAGCTGCTCGAGGAACGCCGCAAACTGTTAGGTTCCGGTCTGACGCTGGCCTACGAAACACCCCTCGAGATTGTGCGGGGCCGGGGACAATACCTGTTCACCCCCGATGGTCGGGCCTGGCTGGATGGCGTCAACAATGTATGCCACGTTGGTCACTCCCATCCCCGGGTGGTGGCGGCCTTATCACAGCAGGCGGCTCGAGTGAACTCCAACACACGTTACCTGCATCCTTTACGGGTGGCGTACGCCCGGCGCCTAACAGCCACATTCCCCGCTCCTTTACGGGTGTGCTACTTCGTGAATTCGGGAAGTGAGGCTAACGAATTAGCGGTGCGCCTGGCCCGGGCCTATACCGGACGGTGGGATGTGATGGTAATGGAAGACGGCTATCATGGTAACACCGGGATGCTGGTGAACATGAGTCCTTACAAATGCGAGGAGCGAGGGGGGCAGAGCCTGCCGGAGTGGGCCCATAAGGTGCCCAAGCCAGACCCCTATCGGGGAGTGTACCAGGGCTATAGCAAGGAGTCCGGGCGGGCTTACGCAGCACATGTTCGGGAGGTTTGTGAGCACCTGGCCGTTGAAGGACGGCCCCCGGCCCTGTTCATGTGCGAATCGATCCAGGGTTGCGGCGGACAGGTGGTCTTCCCTGAAGAATATCTACAGGAGGCTTTTCACCACGTACGGGCTGCCGGAGGCATCTGTATCGTGGACGAAGTACAGGTGGGACTGGGCCGGGTAGGCAGCCATATGTGGGCCTTTGAGACCCAGGGCGTGGTTCCCGATGTAGTCACCCTGGGTAAGCCTTTGGGTAATGGCCATCCTTTGGGGGCCGTGGTCACCACACGTGAAATTGCCCGGGCTTTTGATGATGGAATGGAATTTTTCAGCTCCTTTGGCGGGAACCCGGTCTCCATGGCCGTGGGGCTGGCTGTGCTGGATGTGATTGAAGCCGAAGGACTTAGGGCGCACGCCACTCGGGTTGGTGAATACCTGGCGCGGGGATTTCGAGACCTGGGAAAGCGCCGGCGGTTGATCGGGGACGTGCGGGGGTTGGGGCTATTCCTGGGTGTGGAACTGGTGCGGGACAGAGATACAATGGAACCGGCCACCCGGGCGACCTCCCGACTGATTGAACTGGTTAAGGCCGACGGTATCCTGTTGAGCGCCGAAGGCCCTCATCATAACGTACTCAAAATCAAACCGCCGTTACCGTTTACCGTGAATGACGCCGACCTGATGCTGGGGGCGGTGGAACGGGCGCTGGCAACAGATTTGCGGTGATGTATAATCCAGTATTGATTTGTGAATAGCTTCATAGGGAAGCTGGTACGACAAATCCTCGCATTAGCTTGGGAAATGCTGGCCCTACTGGACGGCATCGACTGGCGGGCGGCGGAAAATCTTTTAAAGCCTGCTTGAGGGAGAGAGCCACAAACCCGTTGCCGGATTCGTGCGACGAATAGGAGCCGGCTACGGGTGTGATAAAGGCTACTTCAGCAGCCCCGCAACCGCCTTTGCCCCGCCGATGGCGGGGTTGGCGGGGCAAGCATTCTACGGGGCAAAGGCATCTTGATGGAGTAGGCGTATCTGCCCATGCATTCAAGTGAGGTGGCGGCGAGTTTGGCTGAGTAGTGCCGGGATATATAAGAGCAGATCGTATCTACTCGAAAGAAATCTCACTCTGAGCGGCACCGCCCCTAAACTGCTCCAGGGCATCCAGTACCGTCTGCCTGGTGTCCATCACCAGTTCCGGAAATTCAAATCCCAGCATAGAACGGACATCGTTGTAGGCCTGCTTGACTATCGCGGTGGCCTTATCAGCGAATTGTTCCCGGTCACTGCCTTCCTGGTATCCCATCAGGGCAATGGTGAATATCCGGCTAGCGGTATTTTCCTTATTCCAGTATTCAGGGATCCCTTCAGCGGCAACGGCTTGATCCATACCCAGCTGGGGAGCGCCGGTAACATTGGATATGAGGAGGGTCAGCTGCTCCTGGATTACTTTTTTGGTCTCCAGGTAGGCATCCAAAAGGGTGCCTGGTTTGTCTGTTGACAGGCCCACTTGGCCGTGGAGGTTATAGACCTTAGTGCTGGCATATTGGACCTTGACGGCCAGGGCGGCTTTTTCGTCGGGGCTGTTGCTCTGGGCGGATTTTGCTTTCCTGGCGGACTCAATCTGCTTAAGTCTGACAGATACAACGTCGGGATGAAACTCGATCGCCATGGATCCTCCTCAGTCTATGTAATAGAACTGCCGGTAACTTAAGCTCCTTATCGGCTTTTTCCGCACGGGTATTAGAGCTAATCTTCTACTGCGAATAACATCGCGTTGCTCAATAACATACTCGACTGTTCTAAAACGAAAAGGCCCCTGCAATCATTACGGGGCCTATTCATTCTGGTGTGAGCTTCCCTACCGAACCAGCCCCACCACCGCCGCTGCCCCACCTTAGGCGGGATTAATGACGGGACTATGCGCCTGGCTACTTCAATAGCACCATCTTGATCCCGGCGACAAAATCCCCCGCAACTAGCCGGGCGATATAGACCCCGCTGGGCAGCGGCCGGCCCGATCTATCCCGGCCGTCCCACACCACCGAGTGGTAGGCCGCCGGCTGGTGCTCGTTCACCAGCAGCCGCACCTCTCGCGAGGACCGCTTCCTACCGGCCGAGTTGGAAGGCTAGCGGGCTTACACCCGGAAAACCCGCTACCGCCTGTTGCCAGAGGTGTGGTAGGCACAAACCGGTCTCAGTCAGCTTGATAATAGCGATAAACAATCTGCGACAGTTCCGCCACCAAAGCCTGGGCCGCGTCGTGGTCTGTGATGCCACTGGTGAGGATGGTCAACGAGTAGGAGCGCCCATCCGGCGAGTAGAGTTTTTTCATTGCATTACGATATCAAATATCTTCATTACTACTGTAACAGTGTAACAGGAGATGCAATGCCTACTATTAGGATAGATAACGAGGTTTATAACTGGCTCAAGTCACTAGCGACCCCCTTCGAAGACAGCCCTAATTCTGTTCTCAGGCAAGTTGCGGGTCTAGAGAGCCGAAGCAGTCAACCACCTAGCACAGGGCCTGACCTTGGTACGATTAAAAAGAAAAAGGAATCGAGAATGCAAATAACGGGTAAATTCCTTGCCCAAAAGCACAACCTAAGGGTCCACCACGCCCTCTATCATTGGGAAGGGACTTTTTATGAAAATCTCAATCGTTTTCCTGGAGCGTTATGCGACCCTAATGGTTATGTCATCTTCACAACTGAAAATGACTACTATAAGTGCTCTCATTTACGCATAACCAAAAAAACAAATGTTCCGTATGGGATTGCTCGTATTCCCGGATATCAACGCTTTGGCTCACCACATCAATGATAAATACTGCTTGTATACGCCAGACAATGTACATACATTGTCCTTGTGTAGGAAGGAGACATGATGGCGACACAGAGTGCCAGGATAAACACCCGGCTGGAGCCGGAACTGAAAGAGCAGGTTGAGGTCATACTGGACGAGCTGGGCCTAACGACGGCGGAGGCTATCCGACTATACTTTAAACAGATCGTCCACCGTGGAGGTATCCCCTTTGCGGTTCGCATGCCCACTGCCGCAACCCTGGCCTCGATGGAGGAAGCCCGGAATGAGGAAAGCCTGATCACGTACGCGACACCTGAAAAACACTTTAAAGGGGCGGGTGTCTGACCCCTGATGCTTCAACTGCGGGAAACCACCCGCTTCAGCAAGGACTTACAACGCATGAAGCGCCGGGGCAAATCGTTTGAGCGCTATAAGGATATTATCATCCGGCTGATGCAGGATAAAGAATTACCCCACAATTTCCACGCGCATCGCCTCATGGGAGACTGGGCCGATTACTGGGAGGGCCATATAGAACCCGACTGGTTGTTGATTTACCGCCGCACCCCAACCGCCATCGTCCTTGTGCGCACCGGCTCCCATGCGGACCTATTCAAGAGAAGATTAAAATAGCATGGGCGAGGTGAGTGTCACGGTATGGCCCCAGATCCTGAAAGACCTGTACGCGGCTGTCCACGAGACCAGCTTCTCTGCAGGCGCGATCCCAGAAGGAATGGTGCGCAAACCGGTCTCAGTCAGCTTGATAATAGCGATAAACAATCTGCGACAGTTCCGCCACCAATGCCTGGGCCGCGTCGTGGTCTGTGATGCCACTGGTGAGGATGGTCAACGAGTAGGAGCGCCCATCCGGCAGATAGACGATAGCTGCGTCGTGGTCGATGGCGGTGATATTGCCGGTTTTGTGGGCCACCTTTACTTCCGGCGGCAATAACCCGGGGATTTTATCATTGAATTGTTGCGCCAGCAGTATGGTTCGCATCCGGGCGCAGGCCTGGGGTGAGACCACCTGGTCCCGGGCGATGGCCGACATTACCAGCATCATATCAAGGGCGTTGGTGGTATTGCTCAGGCCTTGCCGGTAGGCCAACAAGTCCTCCACCCCCCTTAGCACCTGCATGTGCTGCACCCCGATGCTCTTCAGGGTAGCCATAACATTCCCGGCCCCCACCAGCGCGATAAGGTTGTTGGTAGCCAGGTTGCTCGAAACGGTAATCATGGCATAAGTGAGGTCGTAAATGGTGGCCTGGCGGCCGATTAGATGGTAGGTTGCGCTGTCCGAGTCCTCGCTGATATCCATCCAGTACTCGGAGCCGTCCACAATGCTGTGAAATCTGTTGGCCACCATGACGGAATCGGTGAGGGCGAAACAGCCCTGCTCGGCCTGGTTGAACACCTCCATCATTACCGGCACCTTCATGGTGCTGGCGGCGTGCATCTGGACCTGGTCATTGATCAGCACCCGGTTCCCGCTGTGCAGATCCTCATAGGCGATCCCCACCACTACGCCCCCCGGGAGGATTGCCAACCGGTCCTCAAGCACCTTTCGGAGACCTGCCGGGTCCGGGCTTCCCGCCCAGGCCAAGGCCACTAGAAATAGACTGACACTAAGTGGCATAAATATAAGCCTCATGCTGGTTTCCGCAGTTTATCAATGCCCGATTATATCGCTCCAACCGGGCGCGGGCAAAGTATTATCTGGCCCCGGAGCGCCAATAGTTGTTGCCCAACGGGTTGAAAAGCGCTAATATAGGCGACCATAATAGTCGTAATTAGTGAAATTATGCTGAAACTGACCAAAAAAACCGAATACGCCCTGCTGGCCCTGGCGCACCTGAACCGGGCTGGCCGGGGCGCCGCCATCAACGTGCGGGAGATCGCCGACACCTATCAGATACCGTTCCCGGTACTCTCGAAGGTACTTCAGCGCCTGGCCCGGGAGGGCTATGTTGAGCCCACCAAGGGGGCCCGGGGCGGCTACCGCATCCGGGTGGAACTGGCCCAGCACAACATGTGGCAGTTCCTGGAGCAGATGGAGGGCCCCCTGGGGTTGGTGGACTGTATCACCATGCCGGACTGCAGCCAGCAGGCGGCCTGCCTGATCCGCTCGCCACTGCATGCTATCAACGAGACTATCGCGGCTGCCTTCCATCGCATGAGCCTGGCGGACCTGTTCCGTCATCAGGCGGCGGCCGGTTCAGTACCCGGTAAAACCGCCGGGACAAAGTAGCCCAAGATATCAGCCATGGCCAGCGACCGCCAGACCATCGACCGCCTCACCAGCCAGGAGTATGAGTACGGTTTTGTCACCGACATCGAGCAGGAGACCATCCCGCCCGGCCTGAGTGAAGAAGTGGTGCGCTTGATCTCAGCTAAAAAGAGGGAGCCGGAGTTCCTGCTCCAGTGGCGCCTGAAAGCCTACCGCCACTTTGTCAAGCTGCTGGCTGAGGGCAAAGAGCCTCATTGGGCCAAGGCTGACTACCCACCCATCAATTACCAGGAGATCAGTTACTATGCCGCCCCCAAGACCCCGCCGCGGCTTGACAGCCTGGATGAGGTGGACCCCAAGCTGCTGGAAACCTACGCCAAGCTGGGCATCCCGTTGCAGGAGCAGAAGCGCCTGGCCGGAGTGGCGGTGGACGCAGTATTCGACTCGGTTTCTGTGGCCACCACCTTCAAGGACGCCCTGGCCGACGTCGGCGTTATTTTCTGCCCCTTCTCCGAGGCCGTGCACAAGCACCCCGAACTGGTGGAAAAATACCTGGGCTCGGTGGTCCCTTATACGGATAATTTCTTTGCAGCCCTCAATTCGGCCGTCTTCAGCGACGGTTCGTTCGTGTACATACCCAAAGGGGTGCGCTGTCCCATGGAACTTTCCACCTACTTCCGGATCAACGCCGCCAAGACCGGCCAGTTCGAGCGCACCCTGATCATCGCCGACCAGGGCAGCTACGTGAGCTACTTAGAAGGCTGCACCGCCCCCATGCGCGACGAGAACCAGCTGCACGCGGCGGTAGTGGAACTGGTAGTTCTGGATGACGCCGAGATCAAGTATTCCACCGTCCAGAACTGGTATCCCGGTGACGAAAACGGCGTGGGAGGGATATACAACTTTGTCACCAAGCGCGGCGCCTGCCGGGGGGTCAATTCCAAGATCTCCTGGACCCAGGTGGAAACCGGTTCGGCCATCACCTGGAAATACCCCAGCTGTATCCTGCAGGGGGACAACTCAATCGGCGAGTTTTACTCGGTGGCCCTGACCAACAACTACCAGCAGGCCGACACCGGCACCAAGATGATTCACCTGGGCAAGAACACCCGTAGCACCATCATCTCCAAGGGGATCTCCGCCGGCCACGGCCAGAACACCTACCGCGGACAGGTGCGGATCATGCCCGGGGCCTTGGGCGCCCGTAACTATTCCCAATGCGATTCCCTGCTGGTGGGCAACCAGTGCGGCGCACACACCTTCCCCGCTATCGATGTGCGTAATTCGTCGGCCCGCATGGAGCATGAGGCCACCACCACCCGCATCGGGGAGGACCAGATTTTCTACTGCCGGCAACGGGGCCTGAGCACCGAGGACGCCGTTTCCATGATCGTCAACGGCTTTTGCCGGGACATATTCCGCAAGCTGCCTATGGAATTCGCCGTGGAAGCCCAGAAGCTACTCGAGGTGAGTTTAGAGGGCAGTGTGGGATAGTGGCAGTGGCAGGAGCAGTTTTGGAAGCAAAGACAACCTTGTCACTCTGAGCTTGTCGAAGGGTGAGCGTGTCGAACGGGCGGTGGGGTAGCCAAGGGCCATTGCAAAGTGAAAAATGCAAAATGAAAGTTGAGTAGTGAATTGTGGATATTAATGATTGGATAGTGAGTATTGGAAATGCTTGAGATTAAAGATTTACATGTGAGCGTCGAGGGCCAGGAGATTCTCAAGGGCATTAATCTGTCGGTAGGGGCCGGGGAACTGCACGCCGTGATGGGACCCAACGGCTCGGGCAAAAGTACCCTAGCCCAGGTGCTGGCGGGCCGCGATATCTACCAGGTCACATCGGGTGAGGTGCTGTTCGAAGGCCGCAGCGTCTTGGACCAGACCCCCGAGGAGCGGGCCCGAGAGGGACTGTTTCTCTCGTTCCAGTACCCGGTGGTGATTCCCGGTGTCAATAACATTTACCTGCTGCAGGCGGCGCTGAACGCCCGGCGCAAACAGCGGGGCGAGGAGGAGCTGGACGCCGTGGATTTCCTGGCCCTGGTGCGGAGCCGGCTCAAGGCCGTGCAGATGGATGAAAGCTTCCTTTACCGGCCGGTGAACGAGGGCTTCTCGGGCGGCGAGAAAAAACGCAACGAAATCCTACAGATGTTGATTCTGGAACCGACCCTGGCAGTCCTGGACGAGACCGACTCGGGCCTAGACATTGACGCCCTCAAGATCGTGGCTGAGGGAATCAACAATTTTCGTACTCCCCAGCGGGCCTTCCTGGTGATCACCCATTACCAGCGACTGTTGGGTTACGTAGAACCGGACCGGGTGCACGTGTTGTCGGAGGGCCGGATCGTGAAAACCGGCGGTCCCGAGCTGGCCCTTGAGCTGGAGGAGCGCGGCTACGGCTGGCTCCAGGAAGCGCAGCCGGACATCACCGGTGAGGCGGCGATCGGGCCGTGACCGAGCTCGCGACGACAGCCGAGCGGCACTCCGGTGCGGCTTACCGCGACCGGTTCGAGCTCCTGGAACGGGAGAATTTCTTTCCGGCGGCCAGCTGGATGCGACGGCAACGGCAGGCGGCGATCAGCCGCTTCGTCGAGCTGGGCTTCCCCACTACCCGCTGGGAACAATGGCGGCACACTAACGTGGAGCCACTGGCTGCCACTGAGTTCGCCCAGCCGATGGAGAGCCGGGTGGCCAGTGATGCCATCACCCCCTTACTGCTTGATAGCCGCCCATACCTGGTTTTTGTGGGTGGCCACCTGTCCCCGCACCTCTCCAGCAACGACGATTTGCCACCGGGTGTCACCGTCACCGGGTTGGAGGGGGCCTTTAACCTGGCCCCCCAGCTGCTTGAGGAGCACCTGGGCCGTTATGCTCAGCTGGACGATCAACCATTCGCCGCCCTGAACACCGCTTTCTGGACCGATATAGCCGTAATTCATGTGGCACCGAATGTCAGCCTGAAGCAGCCCATCCAGGTGATTCATTGGGCGGCGCCCGACGACCGGCCGGTCCTGACATCACCTCGCACCCTGGTGGTGGCCGAGACCGGCAGCCGGGTGGCGGTCCTGGAGCAGTACGTCAACCTGGACGCGGGGAATAGCTGGTCCAACGCCGTCACCGAGATTGTAGCCGGACCCGGCGCGGTGGTGGAGTACGCCCAGGTGCACCAGGGTGGACCGGGGAGCTTTCAGACCACCTATGCAGCGGTGCATCAGGCCGCCGATAGCCAAGTCCGGTTGCACAGCCTGACAACCGGTGGCCGCCTCACCCGGGTCGATATAGCCGCCACCCTGGCCGAACCGGGGGCCGAGGCGATCCTGGGGGGACTGTACCTGGTGCGCGGCCGGGAGCATGTGGACCACCATACCCGCATCGACCACGTAGCGCCCCGTTGCACCAGCCGGGAGAACTATAAGGGCATCCTGGACGAGGAAGGCCGGGGCGTGTTCAACGGCCTGGTGGTGGTGCACCCGGATGCCCAGAAGACCGACGCGCGTCAGTCCAACCGCAACCTGATGCTATCTGACAGTGCCCTAGTGCACACCAACCCCCAGCTGGAAATTTACGCTGACGACGTGCAGTGCAGCCACGGCTCCACCGTGGGGCAGTTGGAAGAGGAAGCCCTGTTTTACCTCCGTTCCCGGGGACTGGCGGTACCCGAGGCTCAGCGCCTGCTGATAGACGGTTTCGCCGGGGAGGTGCTGGCCCTGGTGAATGATCCGGCCCTGAAGGACAACCTGGAGCGAATGGTTCAGGCCTGGATTAGGGCCGGGAAATTGGCCCGTGACTGATCTGCGGGACCTCTACCAGCAGCTGATCCTGGACCACAATCAGCATCCCCGCAACTTCGGGGTACTGGAGGGGGCCGGCAGTACCGCCAAGGGGGACAACCCGCTCTGTGGCGATCAGCTGGACCTCTATCTGGAACTGGAGGAGGATCGCATCAAGGATATCAGTTTCGTGGGCAGCGGGTGCGCCATCTTCAAATCCTCTACCTCGATCATGACCACGGTTGTCAAGGGTAAAACCCGGGCGGAGGCGCTGGAGATTTTCGAGCGTTTTCATCGCCTGGCCACTACCGGAGAGATGGATTCCGCTGAAATGGGTAAATTGGCCGCCCTGGCGAGTGTGCACAAGTACCCGGTGCGGGTGAAGTGTGCCCTGCTGGCCTGGCGCACCCTGGAGGCCGCACTCCAGGAACAGGGTGAGATTGTTTCTACGGAATAACATTAGGAGGCACTGTAGTGCAACCACGTGAGCGAGTGACCTTGAATCGCGATTGCCAAGCGATGCTGATACCGTCCGGCGACCCCATTACCCTGAAGAAGGGCCAGGAGGTGGAGATCACCCAGTCCTTGGGGGGCAGCTATACCGTCGTGGTACTGGGCAATATGGCCCGTATCGCCGGCGAGGATGCCGACGCCCTGGGAAAGGCGCTCTCAGATGTATCGGACCAGGTGTCACCACCAGCCGCCGGCCCAGACTTGGAGGCCATGATCTGGGAGCAGCTGAAACTATGCTTCGACCCGGAAATCCCGGTGAACATAGTGGACCTGGGGCTGGTCTATGACCTACAGATCACCCCGACGGTCAATGGAGCGGGGCACCGGGTCCGCATCCAGATGACACTGACGGCCCCCGGCTGCGGCATGGGCCCGGTAATCTCCGAGGACGCCCGCCAGAAAGCGTTGTCAGTCCCCGGTGTCGCCGAAGCGGTGGTAGACCTGGTCTGGGACCCGGTGTGGAACCAGAACATGATGTCCGAGGGGGCTAAACTGCAATTGGGATTCCTGTAAGTGGCCCCGACTGCCGTCAACGCGACCAAGCCGGTTCTGGACGTTGCGCGCCTGCGGGCCGATTTTCCGGCCCTGGCTCAGAGCGTCAACGGCCGGCCGCTGGTCTACCTGGATAATGCCGCCACTACTCAAAAACCGCTAGCTGTCATCGAGGCGGTCAGCCGCTTTTACCGGGAGGATAACGCCAATGTCCACCGGGCCATCTACCAGCTGGGCGAGCGGGCCACCCGGGCCTACGAAGCCGCCCGGGCCAAGGTGGCCGCTTTCATCGGCGCGCCGGAGCGGGCAATTGTGTTCACCGGCGGCGCTACCGAGGCCATCAACCTGGTGGCCTACGCCTGGGGACGGCACAACCTGGGCCCTGGTGATGAGATCGTGGTCACCGCCATGGAGCACCACAGCAACCTGGTGCCCTGGCAAATGGCCGCCCGGGACACCGGTGCCACCCTGCGGCACATTCCGCTCACCGATGATAACCTGCTGGACATAGAAGCCGCCCGGACGGTTATCGGCGAGCGCACGCGAATGGTGGCCCTGGTGCACAAGTCCAATGTTTTCGGGGTGGTCAACCCAGTGGCGGAGATCACCGCCCTGGCCCGGGAGGTAGGGGCGCTGGTACTGCTGGACGCCGCCCAGAGCGTACCGCACCTGAAAGTGGACGTGCAGGAGCTGGACTGCGATTTCCTGGCTTTCTCGGGGCACAAAATGCTGGGACCCACCGGGGTGGGGGCACTATACGGCAAACCGGAAATATTGGAGGCGATGGAACCGTTCATGGGCGGCGGCGAGATGATCACCAGTGTAAGCCTGGCCGAGGCCACCTGGAACGAAATCCCCTGGAAGTTCGAGGCCGGGACACCCAATATCGCCCAGGCGGTGGGGTTGGGGGCCGCTATCGATTACCTCGAGGAGGTGGGAATCGACCGGGTGACGGCCTACTTAGGCCAACTCAGCGCTCACACCCGGCAGGTGTTGGCGGCCGTGCCCGGCGTGACCCTGTATGTCCCGCCCGAAAGCAGCGCCGTATTCGCCTTCAATATGGAGGGCATTCACTCCCACGACCTGGCCCAACTGCTGGACCAAGAGGGCATCGCCGTGAGGGCCGGGCACCATTGCGCCCAACCGGCCATCGAGCACCTGGGGGTAGCCGCCACCGCCCGGGCCAGCCTGTACATCTATAACACTTTCGAGGAAATTTATCGCCTGGCGGAAGGGCTGGAGCAGGCCCGCCGATTCATGACCGGTTGAGGCCGGTCTCGTCTAAATAATCTTGCCTTAGGAATCTTCCGTCAGATAGGGCGCGAACAGATGCTCGAAGTGGGCCAGCTCGGTTTCAATGTGGCTGGGAAGCATCTGGCCGAAGGTATCCAGCACGATCACGGCGTTCAGGCTGGCATCCTGGGACACCGCCCGCCGCAACAGATAGCACAGATTGGTGTTGATGGTACCGATCCGGCGGTAAATCTCAATCAGCTCCGCCAGGTCCCAATCGGCGGATAACCCGCGCTTATGCCGAAAGTATTGGGCCAGCATGTAGGTGGAAGCCGCTCGAAAAACGGTTTCGTCCAGGTTGGCAAACGGCAGGTGCAAGTGGGTCATGGGCCGCAGCAGGTCCAAGGTGGGACAGCCGCTGGTGACCATGATTATTCCCAGCAACGAACTGAGGGCTTCCTGGACAGGGATTTGCCGCTGGGAGACGGTACGCTCAGCCGATTCCACCGTTACATCCGCCCGGTCAAAAGAAGCCACGTCACGGAATTGCTCCACCACCTGGGCGATATTTCGTACCAACTGACAGTGTGCCCCCGGTTTATCGCGCAATTCGCATTCTTCGCAAGGCCAGCTCTCGTCCTGCGCCCAGGCCGGTAACTTCTGGTCAGGAGGGGCCAGGTAATCAAATGTAACCGGATCGAGATTCACAGGACAGACGATCTCCTGGCCATCGGGGAATAAAAAGATATAGCGGTAGCTGTGATCGGGAACGTCCAGCACGACAGATTCTCCTGGGATACTTATTAGATCAAGGGCTCGATTTGTGCGACGTGCCGCAAAGGTAGTGATAAATCCACCCGTGATGGGGGAAAAACCTTCCCCCCAAATAAGCGCCTAAAAGGAATATCTTTTTTCCAGTTCGGTGATGAAGGCGATGGCCTTGGAAGAGAATTTTGGGGACGTGCTCTCAGGCATGATGGCGGCCAGGTGGTACAGTTGGAAGAAAGCGAAGGGGTTGCCTATTCGCTCGACCAACTCCTGGTTGCCGAATCTGCTAAGTATGATCGAAGTCATATAGTAGCCGACGGCATGGCCCTCCATCGGTAGCAGCTCCCGCATCCGGCGGCCAAGATCAGCATAGTTACGGCGCCGGTCCGCCATCAGGTTCAGGAGATTATTCAAGCTATCCAGTGCCGCCGGGGCCCGGGCCACCATGGCCTTGAAATACTGGGCCTCGGGCATATTTTCCAGGTAGCCCTCCTGGAAGTATAGCACCCGGCGATCGACCCGGTCGGCCAGCCCTTCGGCCTGGATCTGGTTCAGCACCCAGACCACGTCCCGGTCCTGACTGCGCACCTGGGCCGGGTCGAAGGTCAACAGCTTGTTACGGTAATAGTGATGGGCCTCGTGACCGATCCGCAGGCTGAGGTACTCCTCCTGGTCCAGGGAATACAGGATGTCCACTACCACCGGCGAGTAGCCCCGAGTGTCATTGGCGAAGATTACGAAGGCGATGGGCGGCGGCGGGTAATTCCGAAGCACCCGCTCGGGCAGATACTGGCGCACCGCCCGCTGGGCCTCCCGCGTCATCGGGGCCACGGCCAGCCACTGTTGCTGGGCTTTGATCACATTCCTTATATACTTCACCCGGTTTAAGTGCCGCAGGTAGGGATCGGTGCCCTCCTTCAGTTTCTGTCCCAGCATCAGGGCTTTGGACGGCATGAAGGCCGTTTGGAAATGTTCCTTGAAAAACTCCCGGGTGAACTCGGACTCGGTCAGGGCGGCATAGCCGGGTGTTGCAAACAGCGAATCCCAGACATCCGGGAAGGGATACAGGTCCGCTTCCAGTATCTCAACGACTTCCCAGAAGCGGTCCAGTCCTGAGAAGTCGAAACCCGGGTTGGGCTCGGGCTGCTCCCGCCCGCAGGCGCAGAGCAGCAGCAGGGCGGAAAATACAATCCTTGAAATGGCGGGCATAGTCTTGGCGTCCGTAACGATTTCCTTAATCAGTGGCTATTCAGCGTTGCTTAAGGCTATCCAATTTAATATGCGACAGTAGGCCGGCAAGGTTCCAGCATAGGATGATTGTTATTCTGAGCATTGGCCTCCTACTGATGGAATTAAAAGAGCGCTGGATTATTAACCAGACGAAAGGACATGAGTCGTGGCGATTAAATAATTTGTAAGAGTCACCGATTATGAAAAAGAGGCGTAGGATGAGGCGTTGACCTCTGATAGGTGAAACGTGTCTCAAGATTATTTGCTACTAAAGCTCATATTGTTTTGTAGACCTGTGGCTGTTCAAGGCCAGAAGCGAATAGAGAATCACGAAAGATAAATGTATAGATGCAGACTTCAACAGCAGGCTTAATTCTCCTCACCGCAGCAATCGCGTTTTCAACCAGCTATGGCGCCGCAGAACCTGGTCTAGTGACCGGAAAAGCCTATTTCGAGTACACTTATCCCCTGGAATCCGATAGTGGAATCACCCAGTTTCACTTCACCCGCTTCTACTTCACTTACGAAACCAAGATTTCCAAGCAACATACGGTCCGGTTCCGCCTCGATGGTGATGAAAAGGTTGACGGCAAGAAATGGCGACCTTATCTGAAGCAGGCCTATGTCTCCTGGCAGGATGTAATTCCTGGCGCCCAGGCCTTCTTCGGGATGCAGGGAACTCCCAACTTCTCCTATTCAGAGAAATTCTGGGGCTATCGCAGCGTCGAGAAGACCATCATGGATAAATACAAGATCGTCTCTTCGGCTGACATGGGCATTGGGATCAAAGGTGAGCTACCATGGAAATTTGCGTACCACCTGCTGTACGCCAATGGAACGGGATACACAGAACCGGAGGATGATAGCAGTAAAAAGGGTTATGGCCTGCTGGCCTTCACGCCGGTAAAGGCCCTGACACTATCCGCCTTTTACGATTACGAACCCAAAACCGCTGAAAACATTTATGCAACCTACGGCGCTTTCGGCGGTATTGATCTGAGGTGGATTAAACTGGGGGGCGAATATTTTAATCGACAAAGTGGTGCAGCTCTACCCACTACCTCGACGGGTATCTCCGCGTTCGGCAAACTTAGCTGGAAGATATATGGCTATCTGGGAAATATCATTGCTCGGGTTGACATTTACGATCCCGATGTTTCATATCTGGGCAATGAGGAAACTTACGCCCTAGTCTGCTACGATTTTGTCGCCGATAAGAATTTCCATATTATTCCCAATGCACGCCGCAGCTGGACCGGCGACAATATTGAGAACGCTATCGACATCATCTATATCAATTTCGAGTTCAAGTATTAGTCGATCGATAAAAGATAAGTGACCCTGGGATTGCCCCGCTTGGGCCGGGGTTTTATTGTGGCTCGGCCGCGTCCGGTGAGCCTACCCGGGTCTGCCCATAGGTCGAGCCGGGCCCGAACCGGGGCAATGCCTGGAACGGCTCACTTGAAATCCGGCGAAAGCGATGTTGATCGGCTGCCAAGAAACCGTATATTCCGACTTGCCCAGCTGGGGGGCATAAATATTCCACACTCATCAATGTTCACCGGGCAGTGAGAACAGCAACGGAAAATCTTAGAAAATACGGAAAAGCGCCCTTCCGCGTAGCCTTAGTTCACGGTGGCCCCGGTGCGGCCGGAGAGCTGGCGCCGGTAGCGCGTGAACTGGCTTCCGGCCGGGGTGTGATGGAGCCGCTGCAGAGCGCACTATCGCTCACAGGGCAGATCGCGGAGCTAAGAACTGTTCTGGAAGAGAACGGAGACCTGCCCATCACTTTAATTGGCCATTCATGGGGAGCGTGGCTCAGTTTCATAATGGCCGCGAATTATCCAACAATAGTAAAAAACCTGATACTCATCGATAGCGGCAGCTTCGAAGAAAAATATGCCGCCACAATTCAGGAGACCCGGCTGAACCGGCTCAGCGAGGGGGATCGAGCCAAGGTCGAAGATCTCCTTAATATTCTCGATAATCCGGCGGCTGAGGATAAAAGTAATGCGTTTGCCCGGCTGGGTGAACTGCTTTCAATAGTCGATGCCTATGATCCAGTCATGAACGCCCCCGAAATAATCGATTATCGGGTTGATATATTTCAAAGCGTGTGGCCGGAGGCCGCGGAATTGAGAAGCAGCGGGCAGCTGCTGGAACTCGGTAAACAGATTCAATGTCCCGTTGTGGCGATCCACGGCGACTATGATCCCCACTCCGCCGAAGGGGTTCAGAGACCCCTCGCGGGCATTCTTAAGGAATTCCGGTTTATTTTGCTCAAGAACTGCGGGCACAAGCCCTGGATTGAAAAGGGGGCCAGGGACCAGTTCTACCGGATCCTTAAGGAAGAGTGCGTTGACGAGGATGGAATATCTACTGATCAGGGGTTGGATTTTTAACACCCCCGGGATGGGCACAGATTACCTTACTACTTACAGTGCCGATTCGATCCGAACAACCTACATCCAGTATCGAGTATCCAGGTCTATTTCTGTCGTAAACAGAAGCTTGGCTACGCGGATAATCGCCACAGCTGGATGGCCTGGGGATAGCGGTCCCCCCCGATCAGGAAGATATTGTCATAATACTCCAGGGCCGCCATGGAAATTCGTCCCATAAAACCTGTTTCCTGAATTCGAATCCAGCTGTCCTCGACTGTATTGTACTTCAATACGATACTTGGATCACGGGCACTACCGAACAGATAGATAGCCTCACCTATGCCAACTGCTGAGTGGCCCAGTAGATTTACCGGGCAGCTATGTTCATCCACCCAAGCCTCCGTCCGGGGGTCAAATACTTCAACGGTATAGGACCATTGATTATCACCATACCCGCCGATGACAAAGATTACATCTCCTACCAGGGTGGCGCTCACCAGTTTTCCACCGGACATCTGTGGCCCCTGCGACCAGGTTTGCGTTCCAATGTCATACACTTGCACATAGGGGAGGTATTGTGCTTCCAGCCGCTTCTTGGTTGTTTTCCACTTGCCGGTGGCGCGGACAATCCCGGTGCCGCTCGGTTCCCGGTAGCCGCCAAAGACGTAGATTTTACCTTCGTAAACTACTGCGGCCGGTTTCAGGGCTTCCCTCGGGAGCCGGGGCATCTCCCGGATTGATCCGGTTGCTATCTCATAGATTTCGCACGAATTCGCACCCCGGTGAACCTGGCCGCCGAGGACGAATATCCGGCCGTCATGTTGTACGCTGGCATGCAGGCTTCGAGGTCGCAGATCGGTAGCGATGGTTTCCCAGCTGCCCTTCTGGAAGCTATACTTATTGATATTGGACGCCATCTGTCCCGATTGTGAGAGTCCCCCGACGACTAAAATCTCATCATTGAAAACCACGGCCCCAAAGTCCCAGCGGCCTGGTACCAGATGAGGACCCTTGAACATCTGCGTACCGGCAATCGCCTGTGGAATCGCAACCTGGCTTTCCTGCGTAAGTGCCGCGCAACCGACCGCAAGCAGTCCGGCGGTGATGAGGATGAAGGTTCGTCTCGTAAACATGGGAAGTCTCCCTGGTATCATACAAGTCAACCATGGAATATAACATTATTGAAAACCGAAGTCCTATTGGGACGATAAGGAAAGACAGAAAAGTGTCGTGCCGTCTGCGGTTGGGCTTCTTGGCTGGCTGCCGATACGTGCAATGGCAGGCCCCAAACAATTCACAGGGCGAACCTCTTTTGTATCTCCATTTCAAAAGTTACCGGTGTGTAATCAAATGTCTCCCGGAGCAGTGCGTGATCTTGGGGGACCCGGGCAGCGAGATCCTGGGGGAAATTGTTCAGCAACTTCACGCTCCAGTACAGGTATTGGATGAAAGGGTTGATGGGGCGGGTAACAAGTGCGGCCAGCTTAAAGAGCGCCAGGGGAATTTTAATGAATTTAATGGGGTGGCCGGTCAGCTCTGAAATCCGTCCCGCCGCTTCCGGAAAGGATAGCGCCTCCGGCCCTGTCATACAAAAACGTTTACTTCCCAGGTCCATTCGGAGCACCGCCTGGGCGGCTATCTCCCCCACATCATCCGGCGATATAGTGGGCAAGGCAGGCGGTCCACCACCGGGAACTGTCATCTTTCCCCTGCGCAGGAAGGCGAAAAAGAGCTCCATCGAAGGAGCGCAACCCAGGATGGTCCAATTCAAGTCTGACTTGGCCAGGGCGGCTTCGATCTCAAGTTTGATCTCACCGAACTTTTCCATATGCAGCTGCGCCAGCAGGTCCTCCCGTATTTCATAACCGGAGAAGTAAACCACCCGTGAGATGCCGGCCTTTTGGACCTCATCCAGGACCGTCAGAACCCCGTCCCGCTCAATCTGCCGGATACGCTTGATACTTTTCCAACTCATGGCCGAGATACAGATCACAATCGCCTTGGCCTGCTTCAATGCCGCTATCACCGATTCTTTCGATGTGATGTCCCCTGTGACGATTTCGGGTCCATTGCCGAGGATTGCCCTGGCCCCGGCACGGTTACGGGTGAGGACCCTGACCGCTTCACCCTTCCCTAGTAGGCTTCGGACAATACGAGCGCCATAATGCCCGCTACCACCCAAAACCAAAACCGGATTGCTTTCGGTATCCATCCGGATATCCCTCAATTTATTCGGTTGATTATAATGCTAATGGGCTGACGTTATTGACAGTCAATAAAACTCAAAGGCCTATCCGGTATACCCGGTAGCGTTTGTAGATCCTGGCCCCGATGTTCCTGTAAATGATCGGCGCATGGGGATTGGCGTCCGAGGTGAGCGACAGGTCCGCCCAGATAATGCCTTTGGCCGCCGCCCGGCGGGCGATTTCATCAAACAGCAGTATTGCCACCCCTTTGTTCCAATACTCAGGAACAACCAATACACTCTTGAGGGCCAGGGAGGTTACCCGGCGCTTCATATGCCGCCAGAGTTGCAGGTAGTTCCAGGGATAGCGCAGTCCATTGACGCGGGCGAATACCTCGTTCAGGTTCGGCAGGCCGGCCAACCAACCGATGGTTTCACCTTCCGTTTCGGCGAAGAGCACGAAGTCCGGGTCCGCAATTCGGCGGAAGGGAGTCAACATCCCTTCCAGTGCACCCCGTTGCCAGGGAATAGTGCCGGGGACGTCGGCCATGGCGATTGTGAGCAGTCGATGGATGCGGTCGATCTCGGCATCCCATTGATTCAGGTCAACATTGCGGATAGTAATACGACCCTGGCGGCGCAAGCGGGCTGCCAGGCGCTCTATGCGGGGCACTCCGTGGGCCTGGGTATCAATGGCGAAAGCCAGACTGTCTCCCCGGCCCGGCTGGAACCCCGCCCGCTCCATGAAATCCTGATAGTATCGAGGTGTGTGCCCACAGAAAAGGGCAGGGGGCCGGTCGCGTCCTTCGATCAGCACCCCGTAGCCATCCTCGTAGTCCAGGTTGAAGGGGCCGAAAAGGGCGCTGAGTCCGCGTTTACCGGCCCACTCTTTTGCGGTTTCGATCAGGGCCGCGAAAACTTCATAATCTTCAATGTACTCGAAAAACCCAATCACGCAATCCCGGGTTTTCTGGGCCTCATTGGTGGGCGGATCCTCTGCCGCGCAGATAGTACCAACCGGTTTGCCATCCCGCCGGGCGATAAAAAACCGGGCCTCTCCGCGCTGGAGGAAGGTCCCCCGCCGGGGATCGATTGTCTTCGCCCGCTCCGGCAGCAGGGGAGGAACCCACAGGGGATCATTTTTATAAATCACCCAAGGGAAAGTGAGAAAAATTCGGCGATCACGGGCGGTTTGAACCGTATGAATCTGAATACTACTCATTAGGGGGCTCCATCCAAATTTAAGGTACTGGCTGAGCCGATGATGCCAAATCCAGGCAGCGGGGTAGTTTAGGCGGTGTTTAGCCGGGATTTTACCGGTCCTTAACTGGGATTGCGGCTCAACTCATGACGGAGCACAATCACAGCGAAGGACGATCTCGATACTGGATGCTCGATGGGACCCCGCCATCGGCGGGGCTCAATATTCGCGCAAGTGGCACCTAATTAGGTGTTTAAAAAGCCCATTTCAAAAATTCACGCCCTCCCTTGACCCAAGTGATGGGGGGGCGTTAGTTTCCGGCGTCATCCATGACAACCAATCAACATCGAACCGAGTCGAACTAAGCGTAAGACAGAGCAGTGGACGAAAAGACGGTCACACTGATCAGGGCCTCCCAACGGGGAGACCAGAAAGCTTTTCATGAACTGGTTGCAATGTATGATGCTAAAATAATGACTCTGGCCCTGCAGATATTAAAGAATAAAGAGGACGCCGAAGACATCTACCAGGAGGTCTTTCTCAAGGCCTGGAAGAATCTCCTCGCCTTTGAGTTCAAAAGCGACTTCTACACGTGGCTCTACCGTATCACCACCAACAGCTGCTACAGTTACCGCAGCGGCAAACAGCGGCACCACTTGGAAAACATTCCCCTGGAAGAGGGCTACCACGATGCCTATACCGAGACCGGCCCGGAGCACACTGATCAACAAAATCAGATTCTAGCCCGGGTGGACGCATTGCCCCAGAAGCAGAAAACCGTTTTTGTATTGCGCTACTACCAGGGCCACAAGATCAAAGACATTGCTAACTTATTGGGTCTGACCACTGGTACGGTCAAGCGCTACCTGCACCGGGCGACCCTCAAACTGCGTAAGGAACTGGCGGCTTATGCCTAAACGAGTTTCACGCCACCCCCTGATGACCGACGATCAACTCCAGGAGTTGTTCTCGAAGATCAAACCGGTCTACCAGATCGACCAGCAGTGGTTGAGCGACCAGCGGTTTCGCCTGATGGGCGCCCTGGAAGTGGCTGAGGAAGGCCACCTGTGGCGCCGGATCGGTGAACGCCTGAGCCTGTGGTGGGAGGAGCTGCCTTATATGTGGGTGGCGGCCCGGCCGGCGCTGGCGCTGGTCTCTGCGGCGCTGGTTGGGATACTGGTGGGCCGATTCCTGCTCACGGCTCCGGTGGTTCCCGGTGCTCCGCTGGCGGCCACTGGCGAAAGCGCTGCTCTCCAGATTAATCTGGCGGAGATGATCCGCTCCGGTGAGGTGAAGGGAATCGATGTGGGCTTGAGCGACGATCCGGACAACCCGATCGAGCTCAACATAACCACCGGGCATGAGATGCAACTGACCGGCTCCGCCGAGCGGGAAGATATCCTGGCGGCCCTGGAATACGTGCTGGTGAAGGATCCCAACCCGGGTCAACGGTTGCAATCGGCCCGTATCCTGGGGAACAGCTCCCGGCTGGGGGAGAAGGAATCCACCATCATGGCCCTGGTCTCGGCCCTGTTGACCGACGAGAATCCGGGAGTACGTATCTCGGTGATCAAGAGCCTGCGGGGGGTGCAGAACCCGCTGGTGAAAGACGCCCTGATAAAGACGGTGCTGGAAGATGCCAACGAAGGGGTGCGCCGGGCCGCGGTGGAGAACATGAGCTATTTCCTGGCCGACCTCTCGGTGCGGTCAGCCCTGCTGCTGGTGTCCCGGATGGATCCCATTGAAACCGTCCGTTACCAGGCCTACCAGGTGCTTTCCCAGGCGCCGGAGGGCCTGGACGACGAAAGCCTGGATTCGCAGTAATAATGAAACTTTTATCGGCCATATTGCTCCTCGCCTGGCCCCTGGCAGCCCAGGTCCCGGTACCACCGACAGAGCCTGTGCCCCCCGCACCGCCGGCGGCACTCCAGGTGCCCGAGCCGGACTGGATTCACGGCAAGTACCAGTCGGTCATCAGCCACACGCTCCCGGCCTCGGCCAACGGGTCCTTGACCATGGTGGACCTGCAAGGAGACGTAGCGGTATTGGGTACCGACGGGGAGTGGTTGGAAATACGCGAAATAATTCGGGTCAAGGGCGCCGCGAGCCCTGATGAAGCCCGGCAGATGATCGCCCGGTCAACCGGCGTCCTGAGTATCGAAATCCCCAACGAACCGGCCGCCTACCGATTTACCCCTACACCCCGGAAACAGCGGCATATGTCTTTCGATTATCTCGTCCAGGTACCCCGGCCTTTCAGCGTGGCGGTTAAAGCTTATGCCGGTGATGTGGACCTGACGGACCTGGTGGGTGATTTACTGATAAAAACCGGCAGTGGGGATATAGGGCTTTCCGACTGCAGTGGGAAAATAGAGGTCCAAACCGGCGCCGGCGATATCGACGCGGTTCATATCGAGGGGCGGATTGAACTAAATACTGGAGCCGGAGATGTGGAAGCCCGCCATGCCAAGGGCCAAATCACCGTCAATTCCGGCGGCGGAGATATAAAAATGGTCAACTCCGAAGGCAGTTTCGATATCAATACCGGCGGCGGCGGAATCGATCTAAGGAACATCACCGGCGACCGAGTAACCGCCAAGACCGGCGGTGGGGATATTGACCTCCAGAGCGTCACGGCTGCCGTGAATGTGATCTCGAAAGGTGGCGATATCTCCGTCATTCGTATGGTGGGTAATCTGGAAGTAGCCACTGGCGGGGGCGATGTGGACGCCGAGGACACCGATGGCGACCTGGTGATTTTAACCCGTGGCGGCGACATCCGGGTGGAACGAGTCTCCGGCCTGGTGAGGGCCAAGACCAACGCCGGCGACATTATTATTGAAGAGATGACCTTAAAGAACCCCGGCGACCGGAAATCAAGAATTACTTCCGGCAACGGCGATATATACGTCAGTTACGATAGCAACAAGCCGGTTCAGGTGGAGGCCCGGCTGCACGGCTACTCCCCGCGCTATGCAGCCAACCGCTTTAAAGGCAATCTGGAGATGGACCTGCTGAATGAAGATGGCAGTACTCTGGGGATCTACAAGGTGGATGAACCATATCATACCATTGAAATTGAAACCACTGGCGGCACGATAGAGATCGTGCGTGAAAGGGATTAGCTATGCGGATACTACTAAATGCTACCGGCCGGACGCTCATCATTTTCTTCATGATCGCCGGCCACTTATGGGCCCGGGAGCCATTAGCCCGATCGGACACCAGCCAGGTTAATGTGGAGCCTTCGGGCGAGATCAAGATATTCAGTGACCTGCTGATCCCGGAAGGGGAAATTCGTTCCGGTTCGCTACGCCTGGTGGGTGGCAACCTGACGGTGGCGGGCAAGGTCACCGGGCGGATCACGGTTTTGGGTGGTGAGGTAAGACTTCTACCCACTGCCGAGGTTGAGGGGAGCATCTTCGCCCTGGGGGGCAAGATCATCCGCGACCCGGACGCCAAAGTCACAGGCCAGGTGGTGGAGGTTAACCGGGGCAAGGTGAGTCTCTCCCGCAAGGAAGCCAATGAAATCTTCGGCAATGACACTCGCCTGGATTGGTCTCAGGATGATGTTGACTGGGACAATGATGATTGGAAGCAGGATGACGATTGGAGCCCTTACCGTCACCACGGCGATCGCCGCCGCGGTTGGCAGGGCTGGGAATTTCGCGGAGGCTACAGCCGGGTGCATCCCGATCTCGGAGTTCCCGAGGGTGTGGTCTTTCGCTATAACCGTAGCGAGGGCGTCGCCCTTTACGTGCCCTTCCAGCCGGACACCGAGGGAATCCCCGGACTGACCGTACGCGGGTTTCTGGGTCACGCTTTCGGTCCCTCCCAATGGTATGGCCGCCTCGCAATCGGTGAGTATCTGTTCAACAAGCGGTTGGCCCTGGTAGTCGAGGGACACCGGGAACCACAGAATGATGATATCTGGCGGGTCACACCTTTAGAAAATTTCCTGGGGGCCTTACTGATCCACGAGGACTGGTACGATTGGTACCAGACCGAAGGCGTCAGCGGCTCGGTCATCGTGAACGGCCCCTGGCTCTCGAAGCTACGGATCCAATACTTGAGCGAGACCCATGACAGTTTGGCTAACACAGCCAAATGGAGCTTGTTCGGCGGGGACAAGCAGTTCCGGGAAGCTTGGAGCATCACCCAGGGCCAGGATGTCAACCTGAGCGTGGGACTGGCGCTGGGCCGGCCGGTAGGTCTTTTCCACCGGAAGCTGGCATTCAGCACCGACTTGGCCTATACCGAAAGCATGGACCAGTCCGACTTCGACTACACCCGGCAGGATGTGGCGTTCGAGACATTCCTACCATTGCATCACCTGATGGGCATCCGGGTCTCCGGCCGCGCCGGTAGTGTGGTGTCCGATACGGAGAGTTTCGGACCGCAGCACCTGACACCGTTGGGTGGCATCGGCTCGCTGGGCGGATACCGGTACAAGTCGTTCGATCCCGGCAATCACTACGGACTGCTCGAGGTGGCTATCACTATGCTTTCCGGTGACCGGGACAACATTTTCCGTCTAAGCTGGCAGTATGGAAATAACTGGGAGAGCTCGAACAATCTGCTCTCCGCCGATTTTATCGATGAGTTCCAGAGCGGCGGCCGGCACAGCGCCGGAATCGGGATCGGTGATGAGGACGGCGATTTCCTGCTGGAATTCTATAAGCCCCTTACCACCGAACGGGGTACGTCCGGCGATTGGACCGTGTATTTGCGACTGCTTGACTTTTAAGGATCCATAATGAGGTACCTGCACCAACTCCCAGCCCTGATCCTGGCCATACTGCTCACCCGAGCCACCGCCGGGGACGAACGGACCATTCTAACAGTCGACGAGACTCTCGACGAGAATGTCAAGAGCATGGAAATCGAAATCGAATTCGGTTTTGGCGAGATCCGCTTGGAACGAGGCAATCCGGCCAAGGCGGTCACCGGCTACATGCAGTATGATGAGGATTCCATTCGCCCCAGTGCCAAATACAAAGTGGAAGGCGACCGGGCCTATTTCCGCCTGGTTACCAAGAGCCGCCACCGAGGTTGGAGCCTGGATTACTCCTTCGATTCCCCGGAGAGCGAAATTTATTTCACTACCCGGGTGCCGCTGGATATCGACTTTTCCTGCGGCCTGGGGGAGGCTTCCCTGGACCTGGGGAAAATGAAGGTACGGGAGCTATCCCTTGCTAATGGCCTGGGAGAAACCACACTGAACTTTTCCACCCCGAACGGGGTGGAGTTACGGCGCTTGTCGGTCGATAACGGCTTGGGAGAACTAACCGCCTTGAATCTGTCCAACGCCCGGAGTGAGAAACTCAGCTTCGATTGTGGCCTGGGGGAGGCTACCCTCGATTTCCGGGGCGAAAGTCGGCACGATATGGAGGTCGATATAAATGTGGGCCTGGGTAGTGTAACCCTGAAGATTCCTCGCGGCTATAACGTGGAACTGGATGCCGAGGAGAACTTCCTATCGTCCATCAACGCCCGCGGCCTGGAACGGCTAAGCCGTAGCCGCTACCGCAGCTCTGACTACGATCCCAAAAAGCCTACTATCACTATCGATGCGTCGGTGGGCCTGGGAAGTATCGATATCAAGTGGACGGACTAGGGGATGTTGATCGATGAATGTTGATTTCTCCGTCAGCTGGCGGATTGAAGGTTGTTAAGACGACAGCCCCGAGCCTCAGGTTTGGGGTTTATTTTTTCTCAATCCGGCCCCAACGATTCCCGGCCGGAAAATCGTCGCCGGTTCCCTGTTGCCTAGCGGCGGCGGTGGACTTTGTGGGATGGATGTAGGGGTCGGTCAGTGCACGGCGTACTTGTAAATAGACCCCCTCCAGCTCAGCACCCAGCCGTGCTCGGCATCGGTGAAGTAAATGCGTTCGAAAAAGATCCCCTCTTCGTAGACCTGCTGAACCCAGGTCTGGCCTCCATCGGTGGTATTAAAAATCTGATGCATACCAGCTGTCCATCCCAGCCGCTCATCCACAAAATAGATCGAACTTAAATGTTTCTCGTTTAGCGTATCTATACAGGTCCATGTTGCCCCGCCATCCGAGGTACGATAAACATTTGCATAGTCTTCCCATAAGCAGCTGGGCGCCTTGGTATTTGAAACCCAGCCGTGCTGTTCGTCAATAAAGAACAGATCAGTCTCCCACCGAAAACGATGATTGGAAATAGGAAGCCAATGTGCGCCACCATCCGTAGTCTTTAGCCGAAGACTGTCTACCAAAGGAATCGCATAGCCTACCTTGCTGTTCACTATTGAAAGCAACGCGGTGCCTCCCCTTTCCCAACTGGCCTGCACTTCCCACGTGGCTCCGCCATCCTTGGTACCCAGTATCTCACCATGATTATGCACCAGCCAGCCCGTCAGTTCATCAGTAAAATGGATTGACGTAAATATTCGCGTTGCATCACCGCTGATGGTTAGTGGTTGCCACGACTGGCCGCCATCTGTGGTGCGGAGTATGGTGGCGCTGTCCCCGACGACCCAGCCGATTCGGCTGTCAACGAAATGTAGATCCCGCAGATCAAGCCGGGTGCCACTTTCCTGGTACTCCCAGGTATAGCCTCCATCGGTGGTATGAATGATGGTACCGGAATTGCCTGCCGCCCAGCCGTGGTTCTGGTCCGCAAAATGAAGTGCTGAGTAATAAATATCTCCCGAAGATTCACGCACAATCTGCCAGGTGCCTGGTCCACTTTCCGTAGGACCATTCTGGCAGGACCAGAGGAGCAGGCAGCAAAAGAGCAGCATCTTTTTCATATATCCCATTCTCTTTCGTTCCTGTGCATGCAACTCGTAACCTTGGCCTGAGCACTTCGCTACGCTCAGCACAGGCTTTGTCGAAGGCTCGAAACTTCTTAATTCCACCACGGGTGCGACGGCAGGATGGGACTGAAGACGCTGAGGGCGTCCATGCTGTGAAGGCCGCTCTCCAGAAAGTTGATCAGGATTTCCACGCGCAGCTCCAGGGACTGCAGCTCCAGCATCTTCTGCTTCTGGGCCGGCTCGATAGGCAAGGCGCTGATGATGCTGTGGGTTACCATTGCCACCGAAACACCCTCTTCGGTGAAAACTTGCAGGTCGAAACCGGAATGGGCCTTTTCCAGAACGGTCTGGAACAGGCGAAGCATGTCCTGCAGCTTCTTTTGGCTGTCGGTCACTTGGGTAAACTCGGGGACCGGGGTAATCGCTCCCCGGCGGTAGGCTTTAGTGGACTCAACCTCCACCGCCTGCACTTTCACCAGCCCGGTCACCAGCACCTGGTAGGTGTCGTCCTCCAAGGACTTGGCCTGGTTGATGTAGCCCATGGTGGCGATTTCGTGAAACGGTGGGGGCTGGTTCTCCGTTTCCGCCTTTGATCCCTTCAGCAGTGGTATGGTTACCAGGTGCTCGGTGGCCAGGCAGTCCTGCAGCATCTCGATGTAGCGGGGCTCAAAGATATGGAGTGGCTGCACTGTATGAGGGAAGAGGACAAAATCGGCTATAGGCATTATGGGGGTGGTGCCGCTGAAGGTCTCCAGTAATTGGTCGATGGTAATCGTCGTTGGCATTGGCTCTCTCTGAGAATCAACTTGCCGGGCAAATTTACGGACGTGGTGTCGGCCATAATCTCGCGCAATGGCCGGGCTACTTCTGGATCAAGATTCGATCAGCTCCAGCACCTCCTTTACCAGCCCTTCTATACCGGCCCAGGCCTCACCGATCCGATCGGCCAGCATATAGGCCGGGGTGGAGACGATTTTGTTGTCCCGGTCAACGATATGGCTGGTCACACCGCAGTCCACGTGACTGGTGCCCATCTGCTCGATATCCCGGGCCGTCTGAGGATCATTGCCAATGGTCAGCCGGGTATGCACGCCGGAACCTTCGAGGACCTTGGCCAGCATAGCCGGGGCGATGCAGATGGCCCCGATGGGCTTGTGGGCGGCCAGCATCTCCCGCACCAGGCGCTGCACCTCAGGATTGACCGTGCAACCGGCCCCGTCGAACGCATAAGTCGACAGATTCTTGGCGGCGCCAAAACCGCCGGGGAAGATCAGGGCATCCATGTCATCCGCCCCAAACTTGGCGATATCGTTGATCTGGCCCCGCACGATCCGGGCGGCTTCCACCATCACATTGCGGGTCTCGCCGGGCATTTCCTCCCCGGTAGCGTGGTTGATAACGTGGGCCTGATTGATATCGGGCGCCAGGGCCAGATACTGAGCGCCGGCCTGCTCCAGGTGGTAGAGGGTCGCTACCGATTCATAAATCTCGGCGCCGTCGTAAACGCCGCTGCCTGATAGACATACACCTATAGTCGGCATTTCATTTTCCTACGCTTTCCGCCCGATGAAGCGGGCCGCAGAAAGTTAGAGTAGGCTTGCGAGATTGTCAACCGCTTTGCCCCCGGCCAGGGACGTTCAGCCCAATGAGACTATCTGTTTTCGGCCCGATTGGCCGCCACCGCCTGGAGGTTGCGCCGAAGCCCCTCATAGCCGGACCGCCGGGCGGCGCTGCCCCGTAACAGCCGATCCCACTCGTCGGCGTCCACCTGCCGCCAACGCTCCAGATCGTAACTGGTGATAAACTCCCGGGGTTGGAAGGCGGCCTCAGGTGAAGGCCGGGCAAAGCGGCGGTTCCAGGGGCACACTTCCTGGCACAGGTCGCAGCCATAGAGCCAGCCGCCGATCCACCGGGCCTGTTCATCGGTAAACGGCCCGCGATGCTCGATTGTCAGGTAAGATATACAACGCCGAGCGTCCAGCTGGTAAGGCTGGTCCAGGGCCCCGGTGGGGCAGGCCTCCAGGCAGGCCGTGCAACTGCCGCACAGGTCCTCCTCGAAGGGATGATCGGGCTCCAGGGCCACATCCAACAGCAGCTCGGCCAGGAACACCCAGGAGCCGTAATCGCGGGTAATCAGGTTGGTATGCTTTCCCGGCCAGCCCAACCCGGCGCGCCGGGCCCAGGCCTTTTCCATCACCGGCGAGGTATCGACGCAGGCCATACCCGCCACACCGGGGAAGGCCGCCGCCAAGTCGGTCAGCAGGGCCTTGAGGCGTTTTTTAATCAGCCGGTGATAATCGTCCCCCCAGGCGTAGTTCGACCAGCGGGGGGAAGAAGTGGCAGTGGCAGTAGCAGTGGCAGTAGCAGAGGCAGACGGCAGTCCGGTGAAATAATTTATCGCCAGGGAGACAACAGTCTTTACCGGGGGATAGTAGGTCCGGATGTCGGTGCGCTCGGCCTGTCGCCGCTTTATCCAGTCCATGCCGCCCTGGCGGCCCTCGGTCAGCCAGGCCTGTAAGTTCTCGCCCTCGGTAACCAGCGCCTCAGGGGCGGCGAAACCGATTTTCTGGAAGCCGCGTTGGTGGGCGGTCTGGAGGATGAAGCGCTTTAGGTTATCTGATAGTAGGTAATCCGTCGTCTGTGGTCTGTTGTCAGCTATCCTATCTCAAAGGTTCCGCCCACTATTGGGCCAAAATATGTCCAAGTAGAATAAATGTGTGAGTGGAACTATTTTGATTCACAATAATCCTCAGAGATAATGTCAGTCATAACCTGCTCAAAGGTGATAGTGAATTTGTTAGGGTCTACGAACCGGCCTTCTCGCATTTCCTTTCGTGGTATGACAAACTTATGCCATGGCTTCATTATAAGTGTCCCTATTCAGCAAGGGCTGTAACGTATTCTGCCCTCCGCGACCACATAGCGGGTATTACTTTATAGGCTTCCAGTGCCTCAATCATATCACCACCAATTGGGCGCTCTTGATCATTCAAGAAGGCATAGGCTTCTGATTCTTCACCTCGGGCCTCGCGTGTGTCTCCAAGGGTAAATAGGTAAGTGCCAATCGTATTCTTGTTCGGGGCATTGATGGTTTGGATAAAACGCTCTGGGCGAACTTGGGACTTTGGGATAAGAAAATCAATAGCATGATCAAATCCACTCCGGCCAGAGATCTTTATACGCGGGCTGTATCTGACGTTTTGGGCATCAAGGAATTCCCGAACATCTTCCCAAAAGAATGTGGCAACCCTTGGCTGAGCCATGACAAACATATCATTGACTGCAAGCATAGCCTGAACAAGTGAATGGAGACGTTGGCCGAGATTATGATGTGCCGCCTCCACCATCAGCTGTCTTCCATCCGAACGAACTCCGAACCCATTTAAAAATGCTTCAAGGACCTCCTTCCGTTTGGGTGTGCTTGATTCAAGCCCACTTGTCCGGAGATCTGATAGAATGTACCCGTCATCAGATAGCACGATTTTCCCGTCTCGTTTCACTGCATAGATCTGGAGATGGTCATTATGTCTATCCAGGAACGGAGTGGTCAGTTCACAAGCATCTTCGAGACTCGCTACGGAGAGTCCTCTGCGAAGCCAAGTAAGGTATGCTTCAATCAGTTGGTCACACTCCTGCTTGTTCACAGTAAATCCTCCTGATAGACAGGAATATCTCGTATATTGCAAAAATGGCAGAAGTCCACAAACGTCTGACCAATACTGCTTGGGTCACTGAATTCATCAGGGTTCAAAGGGAAAGCCCATCTATCTTCAAACCCTTCGCGGTATAAATGAAGATGGCTCTCAGAGATCTTCTCCCCATCCGGGTTAGTGTGCGGAGATCCATCGACACATAATCTAACCAGAACAATGACCTTGCGGCCACGTACCTGATGTCTCAGTTTGGAAAGACGAAAGGTGCTACGCCACAAGTCCAATAAAAAAAGTTCTCGCTTATCATCACTCATGAGTTCGTACGTTTCATCGGCCCCAGGCGGCAAAGTAATTGCGGCAATGTTTGCGAAGTTCTTGCTCATTGCTATTAGTGTATCTGCTTCAGCTTTAGTCAACATTCTCCACAATCTCCTTATCTAGGCCCAACCATTGCATGGTTTCCAGCAGCTTAGGGTAATCCTCGCCCTATGCATAGGTAGACTACAGCGATGAGTACTCAAGTTCCATTTGGGTCGGGCATCACGCTTACAATGGTCTCTTCAATCTACAATTTTCAATCGACAATTGTCAATAACCCCACTCCCCCGCCAAATACTTCTCGGTCCAGTACAGGGCAATGATGGTCTTCACGTCGGTGATCTTCCCCTCCCGGACCCACGCCAGCGCCTCCTCGAGGTCCAGCTCGAATGGTTCCAACAGCTCGTCCGCTTCCGCAGCTGCCGCCCGGGGACGAAGCTGCTCGGCCAGGAAAACCTCGATGCGTTCGTCGCTATAGCCGATACAGGGATGGATCAGGCCCAGGTGGGTGAGTTTGCCGGGGTGGTAGCCGATCTCCTCGGCCAGCTCCCGGGCGGCGGCCACCGCCGGGTCCTCACCGGGGTCCAGTTTGCCGGCCGGAAACTCCACCATCACACGGTCCAGGGCATAGCGGAACTGGCGCACGAAAATCAACCGCCCGTCGTCCGTCAGGGGCGCCAACACCGCCGCGCCGGGATGGCGGATGTACTCGCGCACAGAGGTACCGCTATCAGGGAGAGCTACTTCGTCCCGGTACACATCCAGTAGCACCCCACGAAATACGTTCGCGCCGGAAATACGTTTTTCACGCAAGTGTCGGTCCGGCATAGGCGGGATTACGGGCCGTGGCCCGCGGAACTCAGTCCAGCAATTCCCGGGCCTCCTCCTGGAGGATGGCGTCGCTGTCGGACTTGGCCGGCAGGGCCAGGGCCTGCTCCAGGCTGGTTCGGGCTTCGGCGTCCTTACCAAGCTCCAGCTGGGTTTTCCCCAGCCACAGGAAATGCCTGACATCATCCGGGGCCAATTGGGAAGCTCGGATAAAATATTGCTCGGCTTCCTCGAATGAGGCTTCCGGCGGTGTTTCGTAGATGATGGAAGCTACCGTGCGCTCAATCCAGCTCAGATCGGCCAGGGTGAAGTTCCAGCGCCCCATGACGTGCTGCCAACCGTCGTAGTCGGGGTCTAAGGCGATGGCCCGCAGGGTGTGGTCCCGCACAGCGTAAGAGTTGATGATCTTCTGCTTGGTACCCTCGATCTCACCCACCCGGCCGATCAGAATGCCGTAGTAACCGTGGGCCCAGGAGGAGCCCGAATCGGCCGCCAGGGCCTGCTGAGCAAACTCGAAGCCGGTATAGAGCTCCTTTTCGATCACCGCTTTATCGGTGGTGTTGTCGGAGACGTTGAAATGGTGCCGCGCCATGCGCCACAGGTATCCCACATCCGAACCGTACTCTCCAGCCAGCGGCTCCAGCAGGGCAAAAGCGCCGTCGAAGTCCTTGGCGTCGTTAAGATCGTCGATCTGCTGCCACGCATCCACAGCCTCGGCGGCCGTTATCTCCCCTGCCTCCTGGGCAGTCGCCAGCCCAAGAACGACCAACAAGGTCGCCAATGTTAAGGTAATATGTGCTCGCACTGTTTCTCCTCCGTTACCTAGCTGTTAGAAGTAATCGTTAAAGACCACCTTCAGCTCCCGGCTGATGTTATCGACCTCCACCTTATCTTTATTGATCAGGATGTCGTTGAAATCAATCTCCATATAGAACGAGGGCGCCACCTGCCAGCGTAATCCGGCATTCAGGTAGCCGTTTCCCTTGCCGATGGTGAGACCCTCCAGGTCAGCGCGCTTATCCCGATACCCATTGTCATCCAGGGCGGCGTTGAACTCCAGGAACAGGCTGAGGTTGGCCGCCAGGTCCTTATCCACTCCGAAAAAGAGGTTGATGTCGTCATCGATATTGTCGGCTTCCAGGAAGTTTTTACTCAATCCCAGGTGGCTGCCGAAATTGCCCAGGACATTCCAATTCTTGCTGGCCACCACGTACACCCCGATAGCCTTGATCTCGTAACGTTCATAGGTAGTAGTTGTATAATTGTAAATGCCGGCAGCGCTGTCAGCGTACGTCGTATCGTGGTGGACATCCTTGCTCTGAAAGCTGCCCCGTCCCTGGGTGTCAAGACCCAGGGCGATGGCCGGCATCTTATAGCCTTCCTCGAACAGGCGGTACTTGAGCTGGGCTTCAGGCATGGTGCGGTTGATACTGGGCTTTTGATCGCCGATGAACTGCTGGATGCCGTAGCTCATCCCCAGGCTGAACTGATCGGTGATACCTACGCCGAGCCGGCCCAGGACCCCGCCACCGGTCTGCATCAATAATTCCATCTCGTAGGAACCCCGCGCCATGGACCCGGCAGTGGGAATGGTCACCAGGTTAGCCGGCGGCGGGTTCTGCCCACCAAGCCCCCCCACCATCAACAAACCGGCTAGCGCGAGGCCAACACTTTTTTGCTTACACATGAAACGCTCCTTGACACCTGAAATATTGAACATAGTACAAACCGGTTCCAATCTACGGGTAGCAGCCCGGTAAAGTCCAGTGTACCGTTACCCAGCTCAACTTGCTATAAATTCATGCTCCGGGCTGGTTTCCAGGATCAACGGCCCGGTTTCAGCCGGGGCCCCCCCCACTTACGGCTCGGTACCGGTCGTATCGGGCGGGGCTTCTACCGGCGGCGGGGACGGATCATCCAGCAGCTGTTCCGCCCCGACCCCCAGCCCGGTAGCCGCTATCCGCCGATGGGGATCGACCTTGATCCGCACGTGGCTGACCACCTGCCCCTCCCTGCCTCGCTCGATCACCTCCTGCTCACCGGTATCCCGATGGAAAATGTAGCGAAACTCCCGCACCCGCCGCATATCGTCTCCCTGAAACCAGGTTTCATTGGTCAGGTAGCCCAGGCTGTCGTAGTCTAAAAAGATAGCTCCGATCAGGTTCCCGCGGGTGCTCATGATCTTGAAGGCTACCGAGGCCAAGGAGGTATCGTAGAATACCTCGGTGAAGCGGTCCCGGAAATCGGTGACGAACTCGACACCGTAGACGTACTCGATAAACCGGCGGGAGCGGGGCTCGTCGCCGAACAGTAGCTCCCGCACCACAATGCTGTCGGGCGTCAGCTCCAGCATCCGCTTGACGGAGAGGTCGTCCGGCCAATACTCGTAGGTGCGGGTTTTCAGCAGCGAATCCCCGACGGTATACCAGGCCAGCGCCTGAACGAATCCCTGGTCGCCGTATGTGACTTTCAGGTAACCGGCTTCATGTATCTCGAAGGGAAACAGGCTGATGCCCCGCTTGAATGCGTCTTCATCGCGGAAGTACTCGCTGCGGGAGCCGGCCTGGGCAAAAATGGCCGCAACGACCAGCAGTAATATGTGCGTAGATCGCCTAAACATGATTCACAGCGCCACTTGAATATACAGGTGCGCTCCTGTAAGATTCTAAGAAATCGTGGTCTAAAATAAATGTTATGTTGCAGCTGCTTTAATTGCTCGGCATCTGAGGGGGTGATGTAAAATGGATAAAGTAAAAATATTGTACCATTAACACTTGATCAGGAACG
>SDBU01000675.1_pt1 | contig 48341 bp, 62 predicted proteins | sample 2277071 | NCBI WGS metagenome assembly SDBU01 (sample SAMN10397929, study PRJNA504765) | marine sediment metagenome | isolation source: marine sediment core GS08_GC12, 126 cmbsf | place: Arctic Ocean: Gakkel Ridge, Loki's castle | collected 2008
GTCCTTCTGGCTTTCGCCTCTCGTGTTCGGTTGTCAAAGGGAATTCGCCGCGGCGTTCGCCAACTTGGACACCTCCTCCCATGTCTCCCATTCAGCCTTGTCCGGGATGCCGTCAGGCAGAAGGTATGAGGTCAGCATCCTCACTTCCTTCCCGATCTCGTTGGCGTACTCCATCTCCTTGCGGGTGCTATCGCCGATGTAGCCGCCGATGTTGAGGATCAGCACCCAGTCCGCGAGGTCGATCTTGCGCAGGTGCAGCTCGTCGAGCCCGTCGGCAACGTCCTGGCCTATCGCTTCGGCGCCGTGGTGTGCGGAATGCTTACAGACGCCCACGCTGAGGACGATCTGGCGGCGTAGGGTTAGTGCCCAGCCGGCGGCGCAGAACGCCTCCATGAACCGGGTGGAGCCGCACAAGCAAACTCGTGTGGGTCTACTTGCCATGTTCTCTCTCCTTCACCTTGAGGACCAATCTGGCCAGGGCGGTAAGCTCGTCGGGGCCTTCAACCCATATGTCTTCGTGGCCAGGGCGACGTATCTGAGCGGTCCACAAGCCCTTTGTCATGTAGATGACGAGCAATACCATGGTGCCGCCCTTCGCCAGCAGCCACCGCTTGAAGTGGCCGATCAGGAGGTCGCGATGTATGAGAGTGTCTTCTACCGCTTCTGACCAGTCGGTGCCCCTCTTCACCTTGAGGCGTCCGTCAACTACAACTATCGTCTCGACATCCCCTGCGGGACAATCCCCCACAATCTCCGTCGCATCCACCGCTTCGGGGCAGGCTTTGTGTAGGTAGTCAGGCATCGGTGTTCTCCTTGGCCGCCTCTCGGGCGTACGTGGGTGGAGTAGCGACGACATCCTTGAGCCCGCCCATCGCCTCTGCGATGGCACCGTCGATCACACAGGCGATGTTTGCCAGGATCATGGAATCAGCTTCCTCAATCACGCCTTCGCGGACCATCGCGACCGACTCGTCGCGCCACTCGTCTATAGCGTGGTCGATGACGTGCGCAGCCTTGTTGGCCACGTTGCTGTACGTGTTGCCCCAATCGCAGTCGCTCATCATATCTCCTCGGTAATGCGTTCGCAGTAATCGAGCCAGTCTCTGTATTGCTGGCCTTTGCGGGCGTTGGCAGCGTCGAGAATGCTGGCGCGGGTTTGATTGTCTTGGTAACACCGGCCACGCTCCCACCCGGCGAAGAATCCCTTTTGTAAAGCGTCCGGGTCTAGGTAGACTTTCATGGTTGCGCGTTCGCGGTCTTGGTCACACATACTACATCCATTCCCGCCGTCCTCTGGCGCGGCGGCGTAGGCGCACTGCCGGGGGTGGCCGCACTTCATCGAGATGCCGCCTTCGGTCTCGTGCTTCTGTAGCCTATCTCGCATCCGCATAACCTCGGCGGCGAGGTGTTGAATGGCCGGAGTACACCGGGGTGGGCCACCCTCTTGCAGACCGTGTAGGCCGGACAATTCGCATACGTGGCGCCTGCCGCCTCGAAGTCGCCTCTTGCGGTAGCTGCGGCAGGACTCATGACACCACGGAATCGTTGCGTGGTCAACGTCAGGTTCGCATCCTTCGGGCCAGTTGAACTCACCCATCGGTGTCCTCCTTGGCTGCCTTGGCGGCTCCATAAGTGGAGTAGCAGTCTCCAATATCGGTGCCGCATCCGCCATACTCCCATTTCTCCATAGGTTTCTTGGGGTGAATCCAGGCACTAGGCCCCTCGTCGTCCTTCGCGTTTCTACACTTCACCAAGCCACGAGCAGGACCGCCCCACTTCATCGACCCGTCTCGTACTAGGGTGTCCTCCACCGAGCCCTCCACGTGTCTATTGGGAATCCAGATGATATCGCCGATTGCTACCGGCACCCCATCCGCCGTCTTTGGCAGCCTGTCCACGATGGCCCGTAGCTGCTCGATCTCGGCCTTTGCCTCGGCGAGGATCGCGACCACCTTCTCGGCCACGCCGCGGTGGTTGGCGAGCTCACTGAATCCGTCCATCGCCTGCCCTTGGTTGGCAACTGACTCCTGCTCGCGACGCTGGTGTACGCAGGCGAACGCCTCCAGGAGCGTGTTGAGGGCCTTGCTCATGTCTTCCTCCCCAGCCCCACCAAGATGCTCGGGGGCTCCGGGATGGCGGCGTCAACGGGCCGCCAGAGGTGGAGGACGTGGGGGTTGTCGTTGACGTACTCGCTCTTACGGGGGTGGAGCTGCATGACGGCCTCCTCGTCCCCCCAGATGAGGTCCTTCACCCAACACATCTCGGCGTAGGAGGGGACGGTGGCCTCTAGGCGGGGGCTCACGGAGGCGTGCTCCCACCCTAGGCCCCAACCCATGATGATGTTGAGGTCTCGCATGTCATCGGGGCGGACGATGGCCGCGAACCCATCCACGTCGACAACGAGAACCTCGCCACATGACGTGATCCGGTGGCTGATGTTACTTTTCGACCGCATTGGTGTCCTCCTTGGGGGCGGGCTCGGGGGCCGGCCGAGTGGGCGGGTTGCAAAGGAGGACATCTTCGGGGTCGAGGTCGCGAATCCTGCCATCCTCGAAGGCGACCAAGAGGATAATCTGAGCCCGTGTCGTCAGGACGTCGGTAATGAGGCCGGCGACGCGGGGCGTATCTTTGTCGTCGTCGTGCTCACAGCCCTCGTACACCCACATCCCCACAAGAGGGCTCTTGGGCGGCGCGGCGACGAAATGAGGGACGTGGGCGACCTGGGGGCGACTCTGTCCACCGCCGATGAGGGGGACGGTATTGACGGCCCCGGGTGCTCCGAACTTGTGCCGGTTGTTCATGCGGGTTCTCCCGGGGTTGAGGTGTCGCGGCGCCGTCCATCAACGCCGATGCGATAGCCGGTTTTATCGGTGACGAGCTCCTGGGCGACTTCGTCCCAAGAGCCTTCAATGGTCGCGCCGTCGAGATGGGCGATAGCGCGGCCGTCGTCATGCCATACGACAATGACGCCGCTGGAGGGCTTCCACACCGATACGGTCTCTCCGACTTGAACTCGTATTGACCCGGAGCCGCGGAGAGAAATAGATGCCGCGACCATCGAGACGTTCCTGTCGGTAACCTCGACGTGGTCGAACACGGGGAGCCTCGCCTTGAAGGGGGGTTCCTCGGGCTCCTCGGTGTCGCCGTCAAATCCGCCGGCGACCCCTATCGCCTCATTGAGGTCCTGGTCGAGCCCGGCTGCCACAGAAACCACGCTCTGTAGCTGAGAGGTGAGGTCCGCCACGGCCTGGGTGGTCGCTCGGAGAAAGAGGAGGTGGGCTTCTCGGTGATGGGCTACCGCCTCGGCCGCGGTTTCGAGCTGGGCTTCACGGGTCATCTCTCCCTTGCGGAACATCTGAATCCCATACGCCCGGAGCTTCTCGGTGGTGTTGTTGCCGCGGCCGGCTTCGGTGATGGTGTCGATGGTGGTGAGCATATCGTCGCGAGCGTTCTCCATGCTGCGGAGGCGGCGGGCGACGACGATGAGGATGACCGAGGTTAGTAGCCACGCCCCCAGGGCCACTGCGCTGATGATGTAGGCTGTCGCCATTAGGATGTCTCCACGTCAAAGAGGGTGGGTTCGGGGCCGGGCGGCGGGAGCGGGACGTTTGTCAAGGCGGTGGTGTACCGCAGCGCGGGGTAGGAGGGAGTCTGTCGCATCCAGAGGCGACACGGAGCCGCTCGCTTGGCGTTGGGGTCCGCGAGTTCGCCGACGGGGCGCATACCCGCCGCGATGGGGAACATGAGCCCGTTGGGTCGATAGCACAGCAGCCGATGATACCCCATACCGACGACGCCGTCGAAGGCGCGATCCAGGAGGAATTGCTTCGCCTCAGTCGTGCCCGCGAGGATGAACGCCTCCAGGGTCCAGTTGTCGTTGTGGAAGCCCACGCGAGGGGGACCCACCACGCAGACCCCAAGAATCTCGTGGAGATTCTGGGCGGCGATGGCGAACTTCACGCGGGCAATCGCGACGTCCGGCACATCAAACCGCCGGCCGAACTGGTGGATCACTTGAGGCGTCGTCGGCTGGACCACCATCGTGGTGGGGGCCTCCTGGCTGTTCTTCGCTGTCATGAGGACCGTCCTTTCCTTCGTTGTGTGGGTGTACAGGTGCGGCATTAAGCTCAGCCCATCCCATTGGTTGTGGCGCCTCGCGCGCGCGAGCAAGCCCAGGGGACCCGTCCTCGTCGGCCAACATGGCGGCCAGTGGGTGTACCTGGACCCCGCCGCTGAGCTGCCGGGCGGCGTTCATGTAGGCGCCCCACATGGCGACCGTGCTGTCGGTAAGCGGCGCGACGTTGGCCGGGTCGAGTACCCATGGGTGGGTGGCGCGGCTCTCGCTTCGCGTGGCGCCGGGGCCCCAACCGCGGGCCTGTAGGGTGGCCGAGACGCTGTCGGCCACATCGCCGACGCAGGTCAGCCCGGTGTCTGTGACGAGTCGCGAGAGGGCGTTCTTCTCGTCGAGGTGGAGGGCGGACCAGGGGAGGAGCTCCGGGTCCTTGGCAACCACAGCCCACGCGAGCTGCGCGACGCGGCCGGGCGTGGGGATGACGGGCGGCTCCATGTCCTCGAAAATGTCCCCGATAGAGACCATCTTGTTGATGTGAGGCGCGTTGGGCGCCGGGTCGGCGATCGAGCGATGCCCAAAGTTCGCGGGGACGATCCCCGGGATGCGAATGAACTGGTTGCCGACCTCGATAAGTAGGTCCGCGTCGCCGGTGGGCGATGCGATGACGTGGTGGGGAACATGGAGCATCAGGAGCGCCGCCATGCGAGACGCCATCAGGTAGAGATCGGCGTAGGCGATCCCGGCTGGATCATCCTCCTCCTGCTGGTCGCCCTGGTCGCCCGCGGCCGCGGGCGATTGGAGAGCAAAGAGGCTCTTGACTCGCGAGAGAGCGGCGCTGTAGGCGACCCGGGCGATGGCGATGGCGCCGCTGCCGTCCTGGGGGCGGCACGCCACCGCCCGATCGTCGACATAGGCCACGGCGAGGGGCTTGCCCGGGCCGGCGTAAACCTCGACGGCGAGCGGGAACCCATGGGTTCGCAGCCACGTCGTCAGGAGGCCCTTGAGACGGCGCCGCCAGGGGTCGGACTCCAGGTTGGCGCGGCCGCTGTCGGCCGGGTTGTTCAGCTCCGGGTTGGTCCGGGTGCTGTGGATAAGCACGCGGAACCCGGCGGCGATGAGGTTGTTGACGAACAGGACGGCACCCTCGATCGGGTCGCCGATCATGTCGATACCCTCCCAGTGATCGAATTGGGCGAGCACGCCGTCGACGTCGACGGCAACGCACGGACGGAGGGGTTCCGGTGGCTGGGTCGGGGACTGACTCATAGCGGTCTCCATGGAAAGACACGCGCGAGCGTGGGCAGGAGGGGCCAGGGAACCATTCGGTGAACCCTTGCCTTTGTTCGCGTGGCAGCGATACGATGCTTAGGAGTGTACCACACGAACCAGGAATTGGCAAGGAGAAGATTATGCTCGAGCGCGGAAGGCAGGTGGTCGGGGTGCGGTTTGTCGACGGCGACGCCTCCACGGCGACGGCGCTGACGCTGTATGAGGCGGGGACGCAGAACGAGGTGGAGGTTTCAGCGAACGAGAGCTTGACCATTACCGACATCACCATCACCGACGAGGCCGGCGGAGACATATACCTCGACCAAGGCACCTCCAAGAACCTGTATGACCTCATCTTTGCCGGCAACCTCGCAGCCAACGGCGGCTACGTGCCTCAGTTCGAGGTGCCGTATCAGTGCCGCAAGGGGGTGATTCCGAAGTTCACCGGCAGCTCCGACGCGGCCAAGATATCGTTCTGCAAGATTCACGGGTTCATCACTGAGGCGTAGGCGTGCTAACCCGCATCCTTGGCAACAGATGGATCGACCCGGCCGTCGCCAGCCTCAATCCCGTGCCGGCCAACACGGCCTGGCTCGACGTGACGGGGGGCGGGACCCTAGAGTTCGACCTGTTCGACGACGACGCCCCGCCGTATACGGGCACCCTCGTGTTTAACAACGGGGATGAGATTGCTATCTCCGAGACCGGCGCGGCGACAATCTCCGAAACGATCCCGGCGACCGCGACGAAAGTCTGGTTTGAGGACCTGAGCGGCACGTGGTCGGCGGAATACATCACCGGCAATATCACCGGCGGAGGCGGGTGGGCGTATTGGCCGTTCGGCTACTTGCAACTGACCGGCATCGACGCGATCGTGCTGGACATGACCGGGATAACCGTGAGCGGGGAGATCACGGACTGCCTTTCCCTGGCAGACATTACGATCACGCACGCGGCGACATCGACGGTTACCGGTTGCACCGGTCTGCGTGGAGGGTCGTTCGTATTCGCCCCGGACCAAGGGGCTAATTTGCTAGCAAACTGGATCAATAACACGCTGACAACGGCCCAGGTGGATGCGCTGCTGGAGGATGTGGATTCCGAGGTGTGGGGCGGCGGCGGCACGCAAGAACTTCGGCTAACGGGCAACGACTCGCCGACCGAGAACGCGACCTTCGACAGCGTGGAAATCAAAATGGACATATTCACTTATGATTGAGGTTATTGACGTTATTGAGATCACGGTTCTCCGTAGGCGCAAGCTGGACGATCGGGACTGCCTTGTCCACGATGGGTTGGGCGTGATCTATTCCGGCAGCGGCAAGGTCCGTGTGGCGGAGCGGTTCACATTACTTGCCGGCGACTCCGCGGAGTTGCGGGCGGAAGCGGAGCGGCTGCGGCTGATTCCCGAGGCGACCTATCGCGAAATACGACAAGCGGCCAGCGAAGCCGCCCGACTGGTAACGTTGGAGCCGTAAGGATGGCGAAGGTCGCCAAGAAGATACCCTTGACGATCCGCGGCGCTAAGCGGCAGCTCGTCAGCGACAGCCTGCGGGATATGCTCGGGGAGGAAATCCCCGAGAAGCTGCTCAAGAAGATCGCGCCCGAGTTCCACAAGGCGCTGCCGGCGAACAGCCGCATGCCGACGGTGGCGTTCATGCTGGCTCGCAAGCTGGTGGCCATGGCCCTGGACCCGGCGAAAGGCAACTTCAACGCGGTCAACGCGGTCCTGGAGCGATCGGAGGGCAAGGCGTCGCCGGGCTCGCCGATCAAGCAATCCGAGGCGGTCATCGAGGACAAATTGGATGACATCTCGACCCAGCATCTTAACACCCTCGCCGCTGCGTTCTTCAAGAGGGCTCTTGGCGGAGAGCACCCGAACGCCTCTCCGCAAGACGCCCCTGGACGTGATGCTGTCGGTATGGACGTGCCCGATCACCGGGCTAGTCGTACCCAAGGCGCTGGACGCGAACCTCCAGTGGCGGACGGCGCTGCGCCGCCAAGCGGTGGTCGACCCCAACCTTCGCATGATGCTGATGTCGGCGTCGAAGCAGAGCCTCCTATTCTGGATTAACGCCTTCGCCTGGACGTTTCGCCAGAAGGGGGTCGACGAGACCGGCAATGATGTGCCGATATTCGGGGACGCCTGCCATGTCCCGTTTATCACATGGCCGATCCAGGATGAGGCCGTCACGGCGATACAGGAGTGCATCGCGGCCGGTGAGGACGTGAATCTGGAGAAGTCTCGCGATATGGGCGCGAGCTGGCTGATCCTCGCCGTGTTCGCGTGGTACTGGATGTTCACCGACAGCACGCAACTCGGCTGCGTGTCGCGCAAGGAGTCCTTGGTGGATTCCCGCGGGGATATGGACAGCCTGTTCGAGAAGATCAGATACATCCTCCGCATGCTGCCCCAGTGGATGCAGCCCGATATGACGGATCGCTACATGCACCTGCACAACCGCAGGACGGACGCGGTCATTACCGGCGAGAGCACCAACTCGGACGTGGGCCGCGGCGGCCGTAAGGTCGCCTACATGGTTGACGAGGCCGCGGCGATCCCCAACGCCGAGGCCGTTGAGAACTCCCTCAGCCAGAATACGCCCTGCCAGATATGGGTGAGCACGCCCCACGGCCCCAACACGACGTTCCACCAGCGCATTCGCGACAAGCGAGGGCTGGTGCTCCAACTCCCTTGGTGGCGACACCCGGAAAAGAGCCACGGAGCCGAACAAACTCGCGACGAGATGGGCCGCATCCGATGGACGTCGCCGTGGTATCGCCGGCAGGAGGAGAAGTTCTCCCGCAAGACGATCGCCCAGGAGGTCGACATGGACCACGGGCAGGCGGGCGACCTATTCTTCGACCACACCGAACTGACGCGGCACCGCCAGGACCATGAGACGCCACCGACCTCCATGGGAGCCTTGCGGCCGCTCCAGGAAATGACTCGCGAGGAGTGGGTCACAACCACGCAGCAGATGAACAGCGAGGCGTTCGCCTTCATCCCCAACCACGGCCGCAAGCCCTGGAAGCTCTGGTTCCCCCTGGAGGGCGCTCGCCCGCCCCAGTATTGGTCTTATGTGTTCGGCATCGACATCAGCAACGGCACGGGGGCGTCCAACAGCGTCATCAGCGTGTACGCCATGGAGATCGGCCAGATCGTGGCGAAGTTCTGGGACGCCTACACAAGCCCGGAGGAGCTCGCCTACGAGACCGCGGCGGCGGGCGTTTGGTTTGGCGGGCGCCGCTCCTGCGCGTTTTTGTGCTGGGAGAACAACGGGCCCGGCGGGATATTCGGCCGCAAGATCATATCCATGGCGTACCCGTTCTACTACCGCCAGCGGGCGTCCGGGACCACGCACAACCGGCGGACACCCCGGTGGGGCTGGCACTCCAATCAGGCTCAGAAAGAGGTTGTCCTCGGCATGTACCGCGACGGGCTGGCCCGCGACGCGATTGTCAATCCGTGCAAGGAGGCCCTGGACGAATGCGCGGATTATATCTACGATGAGGGCGGGTCGCTGATCCCGTCCGTCCTTCGCGAGGAGCCTCGCGGGGGCCGGGCGCTGCATGGCGACCATGTGATTGCCGACGCGCTCTGCTGGCTGGCCTCTGAGGAGTTCGTCTCACAAGCGGAACTCCCGTCGGTGGCCCCGGTCGGCAGCTACGCATGGAGGCGCACCCGGCGCCGCAGCCGCGACCTCGCCGCGCGAGAGGACTGGTGACATGGGAACCTTAGCCGACAACCCAGCCCAACTGGCCGAGCTCGCGACCCTTGGGTGGCGCAGCATGGCGACATTCCGCAAGGCTCGCCTGACCTTTCTCAATAAGTACGCCGGGCCGTGGCACGGAAAGGACGCCAGCGGCTCCTCCAAGTTGTTTCCGCTGAACAACATCTATCACGCCGCGACCACCCTCGTGCCGAACCTTGTGTTCAAGAACCCCAAAGCGAGGGTGGGGGCGAGATATCTGGCGCACCGCGAATACGCCGCGGTTCTGGCCCTGGCTCTCAATCATCTCGTCAAGGAAACTCACCTCGCCGATACGCTCCGCAAAATCATCACCGACTCGATCTTCCTGGCGGGGTTCATGAAGTGCGGGCTGGGGGTGTCGGGCCAGACGCTCGATATCGACGGGTTCTGGCATGACATCGGACAACCCTACTGCGACCGCGTCGACCCGGACGACATCATCCTGGACCCGGACGCGAGAGACTGGGAGGAGCAGCGGTTTATCGGCAATCGGTTCCGCGTCGATCGGGAGGAACTCCTGGACCAGGGCATGTTTGACGCAAGTACGATCACCCAGATGTCCAGTCGCTACAGCGCGGCCTCCGGGAAGACATTCGCCGCCTCCCTGGCCGGCGGCAAAGAGCTCCAGGAGGCCGATCAGATCAGAGACTCGGTCGAGCTGGCGGAGCTGTGGCTTCCCGGCACCAACACGGTTGTCGTTATGCCCGTCCGGGCGGACGGCACGGTCGAACCGACCGTCCTCCGTGAGGTGGACTACGAAGGGCCGGAGGCCGGTCCCTACATGATGCTCGGCTACGCCTACATGCCCGACAATATCCTGCCGGTGGCGCCGGCGGGCATCTGGTACGACTTGTCCGTCATGGCCAACCGGGCGGCCGCGAAGGCGGGCCGGCAGGCGGAGAGACAAAAGAGCGTGCTCGCCTACGAGGCCGCGGCCTCCGAGGACGCTCGGCGGATCGTGGAGGCTCCGGACGGGGACACGATCCAGGTCAACACGCTGGATCAGATTCGCGAGGTCTCCTATGGCGGCGTCGACGATAGCGCCTACCAGTACATGCAGTGGGCGGAGACGAAGTTCAGCGAGATGGCCGGCAACATCGACCTGCTGGCCGGGACCGGCAGCCGAGAGGCCACCGCAACCCAGGCCGAGATGGTCAACGCCAACGCCAACGTGCGAGTGGCGGACATGCAGGAGCGCGTCTACGAACTCACATCGAGGGCCATGCAGCACCTCTCCTTCCTGCTGCACACCGACCCGCTAATCGACCTGCCCCTCATCAAGCGGGTTCAAGGCCAGGACGAGCAGGTCGCCTACACGCCCGAGATGCGCGAGGGCGATTGGCTTGATTACAACATCACGGTGGAGCCGTACTCTATGTCGCGGCAGGACCCCAACGTCAAGGTGCGGCGGGTCCTGGAGTTTGCCGGCAACGTGATCCCGGCGCTGGCCAACGCGGCACAGATGCTCGGGCCGGCGTTCAACCTGGAGAAAGCCCTGATTCTTCTCGGTCGCGAGATGGGGATCGACGAACTCGACGAGCTCATCAACTCCCAGGCGCTCCAGACCATGCTGGCGACCCAACTCGCGATACTCGAACAGCAGGGCGTGGTGATGGACGCGAAGCCGCAGCAATTCGGGATGCAGTCCATCATGGCTGGCGCCAAGATCGGCCAACCCAACCCGCTGGCCCAGGTGCCCTCCGGGATGGGGCCGGCCCAGGAACAACGATCGCGAGCCCAAGAAACCGCCGGCGAATTGCAGCCGGGCGCGAGGGTCTAAAATGCCTATCTACGCCTTTGTCTGCGATGAATGCGGCGCCACCATACAGCTTATGCGCCCGATCTCCGAGCGACGCAAGCGTACTGAGTGCGGGGCGTGCGGCCACAAGATGCGACGGTTCCTCCGGGCCGAGCACGTCGGGAGTCCCAACCAGGACTGGCGCCAGGAGGTCCTCTGTGACTCGATGGGCGTGGCGCCCAGCCAAGTGGATGAGCACCGGCGAGCCCACCCCAACATCCCCATGAATGATGAGGGCCAAATCGTCATCCGCAACGGGGCTGAGGAAAAGCGCATTACGAGCGAGTTGCGGCGTGCGCTGAATCTCACGTAGGCCTTTAGGCGGTGGCCCGGCCCATCCTCCGCGTGGCAGCGAGGTGGGTCGGGCGCTTTTATCTTGACGCCCGGCGTGGGCAGCAGAAACAATACGCCAGTGAGAGTAAGGAGATAGGTATGGCCGGTCAGTCAGACGACTCCGTGGATGTCGCCGAGGACCCGACCTCTACCCCAACGGACGAACTCACATCAGAACAGATCGCGGCGAGGCCCGATGTCCAAGAAGCCTTCCAGGCGACCTTCGGCTCCGAGGAGGCTTCGGCCACCCGACGAGCCGATCGCTCTCGTCAGGAGGAGGACGCGGACGAGCTGAAAGGCCTCGCGACCGACGAACTGGATGATGGGGTTGAGTCCGAATCGGATGAGGACGAGTCTCTGGAGGACGATACCGAGACGCAAGACGATGCCGACCGCAACGAAGAGGACGCTGCTGGGAGCGAGGAGGAAGATGAGAAGTCTACCCTCGACCCGTTGCTCATGCACGCGGCCCGTAGGGCAGGTTTGAGCGACGAGGACGTTTCCTCTTTCCACGGCAGCGACCCCGACATCGCGGAGCGCATGTTCAGGCGCTTCAAGGAGCAGCAGGATGGCCTAAGCGCGGAGTACGGCCGGTTGGGCGCCCAGCAGAGAACCGTCGCGGATCGCGACGAGGCTCAGGCGGTGGCCACCAAGCCCGTCGAGGGGGGCACCAGCCCCCTGGAACGCGTGTATGGCAAAGACAAGCTCGAAGCGCTCCGGGAGAAGTTCGACCCGGAACTCATCGACGAGATCGTCGGTCCGATCCTGGCTCCCGTGGCGGCCATGATGCAGCAGCAGGAGGAAATAAACCTCCAGGCTGTCAGCCGTGAAATAGACTCATTCTTCAGCGGCCTCGATGAGGGCCTCGGCAACCTGTATGGCCAGAGTTCCGACGTCACGGACGAACAGTTCGGGCGCCGCGAATCCCTGGGGCGGCTCGCGGGCCAGATACAGGACGGCGCGGCACTTTCGGGTCTCAACCTGTCAACTAGTGAATGCCTGGAGCGTGCGCTCGGTGTGCATGCGCGAGAGCATTTGGGTGAATTGGAACGAAAGAAAGTCACCCGGCAGGTGAGGAAGCGATCTGAGAGCCTGAGCCACCGTCCCACCCAGCGGCGCACGCGCCGCGGTGCCCCAACGTCCCCGGAGGCTGCCGACGAGGCGGCCGCGCAGGCGTATAAGGACCGGGCGACGGAGATTGGGTTCGGCCTCAACGATTGATCGAAACGCACCGGCCGGGCGGCATTTAAGGAGTATGAACTATGCCGTCGACCGCTGGAATCAGTAACGCGGACCTGCTTGACCTCGCCAGGACCACCCTGGAGAACCTTCCGAAGCTCGATTTCGAGGTTGCCCTCGCATACCAGGACTACCCGGTGTGCAACCAGTGGTTCCAGAAGGACAAGATTCAGGTCGAGAGTGGCGTCTCGATCAGGAAGAACATCGTCCTGGACACCTCCGGCAACGCCCGGCATGTCCGCCTCTACCAGAAGACCGCCATCAATGTGGCGGACATCCAGCAGCAAATCACGGCCCCGTGGTGTCAGGTGCAGACGCACTTCAGCCTGGAGCGTCGCGAGATGTTGCGTAACCGCAAGCCGGCCCGCTTCGTGGACCTGCTGAAAAGTCGTCGCCTCGACGCGATGCTGGACCTCGCCAACCTCCTGGAGGAGCGAGCGTGGGTTACTCCCACCAGCGCCACGGACGACCTCAATCCCCGCGGCCTGCCCTACTGGCTATCCATGCGGCAGGCGGCCGTCACTACCGCCACGGACGCCGGCGCTTTCGAGGGCTACACCGTCCGCTACTCGGGTGGCACCACCTCTACCGATAAGGGGGGGATCGACGGCAATGTCGTCGGAAATGAGCGGTGGAAGAACTATGCCTCCGTGTACGCGACCATCAACGCGGAGTTCGTGAGACGGCTGCGGAGGGCGTTCCACGCCACCGGGTTCAAGAGCCCGATCCTGGCGAGCGACCTCGTCGGCGGCAAGCTGGCGAACTACCGGCTCTATATGTCGCTGGCGGCCATGACGGAGTATGAGGACCTCGTCACATCGGCCAACGACAATATCGGCCGGGACCTCGATCCCTTCCACGGAAACACGACCTTCCGCCGCGTCCCGATCACCTACACGCCCCAGCTTGACGACGTGACGTACAGCCCGGTCTACGGCGTGAATCACGCGAAGTTCTACCCGTTCGTTCAGGACGGCGACTGGCTGCGCGAGGACGGCCCGATGTCGGACGTCGAGCAGCACAACGTCAACACCACGTTCGTGGACGGTTCGTACAACTACTTCTGCAAGAATGTACGCGAGGGCGGCTTCGTCCTCCACACGACCATCACGTAACGACTCCCTTCCGGGGACAACCCCCAACCGAAAGGACGCATCATGATTAGTTACTATACCGAGAAGCTCCCGGTCAAGCGGGTGTACTACACGGGCACGGACACGCTCCAGCCCGGGTATGCGCTATGCTATGATCGGGACAACATCACCGCCGAAGCCCGCGGACCCGGGTTCCACCTGGGGAGCACCGTGCTCGCCCAGGGCGCCGCGCTGGCGGCTGGCTACACCAGCTACGCCCGCCACACGTTCGTCGAGAAGCCGGCCTCCGGCAACCTCAAGGACTTTGCCGGATTCGTCTCGGACTCGGACGCGGGCATCGTCGGCCCCGCGTGGATCGACATCATCGAGCCGGCAGCCCTGCCTCGCGGCAACCACGTCCACACGGATGTGAGCACTACGGCGAACACCACCTTCCTGTCCCTCCAGGCCGCCAGTTACGCCCTGGGTGACACGCAGGATGGCCCCATCGTGGCCAAGGCGCTCCAGACGCGAGACCGCTCCAGTGTCGCCGGGCTCGTCCAGGCGCTGATCTTCTGGACGGGGTCGCTTTCGTCCCGTACCGTGACGGCGTCGAGCCGCACGACCGTCCAACTCCCCACCGCCGCCATCTGGGACAACTTCCCCTTGGAGGCCATGCGGGCCAATCCATTCCTTGGGTCGCTGCTGGACACCGACTTCCGGCATGGAAACGGCGTCCCCGCGAGCAGCTTCGTGGACGCCACCTACGCCGCGAGCGCTGCCGGCAAGACTGTGACGGGCGGCATCTACACAGGCATCACCGCGATCGGCGAACTCATCCTCAAGGCAGCCGGCACCAACGACAACGCCGCCGAGTGCCAATGGGACTGCCCGATCACCGCCTCGGGCGGCAACGAATGGGGGTTTGAGTGCCGCATCAAGGGCGTCAACATCACGACCGAAAAGGCGTCGTGGAGCGTTGGCCTTGGTGCCGGCCAGGCGCTAGCCGGTGATATCCAGGCCGATGCGGGTGCGGCGCCGACCGACGGCAGTTTCATTTACTTCAACACGGACGCGGCGGCGACGGCGGCCCTGGACACCATCTACAGGTCGGTGGGCGCCACGCAGGACGAGCACGCCGCGGCCATCCATACGCTGGTGGCCAACACGTACGTCACGCTCGGGCTGTACTTCAACGGCACGGTGATCCAGCAGTATGTCAACGGGGTCGCGGCCGGGACGAATATCGTCGTGGACGACATCGCCCATGCGAACTTCCCCACCGGCCTGATCCTTGTGCCCACAGTGGCGCTGAAGGCGGCCCACACGGACGCCTACACCCTCACCATGGACTGGATGCGCGTCGCGCAGGCTCCGTAACCCACACCCCCGCCTCAACCCCCGGGCGCATCGGCGCCCGGGGCGGGGCTTGGAGATTCCCATGGCAGCAGGATTCCATACGACCATGGCGATCCGGTCGGGTGCTCGCCTCGCGGACGGATTTCGCAAGCACATGGACGGCCTCAAGAGGAAGGCTAAGCCCGCCGCCAAGAGGAGCTCCGCCAAGAAGTCGATGGCATCTTTCCTCAAGCGATGGCCACGTGGGCCCCGCCGCGGGCGTGAGTACGGTCCGGGTGGGCGGTTCAAGACGCCGACGGCCTACCGCAACGCGAGAGCCCGAGCCCTCCGCAAGTTCAAGGGATCGTAGCTATGGCTGAGCCGACCTTTGCGATGACGTTCCAGGACCTCATTGTCGACGTGGCGGAGTTCCTCGGATTCAGCCCATACTCCGGCGGCGAGGGTGTCGCGTCCATCCCGACCGATGCCCACGATCTCGATCTATGCAAGCGCCTCGTCAACGCCGGCTGGAGGCGATTCATCAACTCCAACCCGCGATGGGAGTGGCAATCACCCACCTTCTCCATCACGTTCGACCCGGACGGCGAGACTGACATCGTCGTCGACGGCTCGGGGTGGCGGTACTACATGCCCGACGGCTTCTACGGGCAGATACTCGGCAACTTCACCTACTCACTCAACAGCGGGCGCCCGACCCTGTCGCCGGCGCCCGACGATTACGTTCTCGCGATGCGGGCGAACTCCGATTCGTCGGGCTATCCCGCGTACTATGCACTGAGACCCCTGGGCGGAGACGACGCGAGACGCTGGGAGGTAATCTTCTGGCCCACGCCCCAGACCGCCGACACCATCACAGCCCGCTGCCTCATCTATCCCAACAAGCTCGTCGAGCTGACGGACAAGCCCAATGCGGGCTTCCAGTTCGACGAGGCCATCCGTGCGGCCTCCTTGTCGGAGGCCGAAAAGACCGTTGAGGACGCCAGTGGCGAAAAGACCGCCGACTGGGCCGAGGCCCTCACGAGGGCCATCGCCATGGACCAACGCAGCGCCCCGACTCGCCTCGGCGATTACGGCGGCAACGTCTCGGTCCTGGGGCGTCCCTACTCCGGCGTGGACACATACACCGCCCTGGACGGCACAGTTACCGCCATCAACGACGCGACTTAGGAGATACCCATGGCACTTTTGCGGCTCCTCTATGACCTACTCCAGCTCGGCCTCAAGCTGGAGGACGGCCAATACATCAAGCTCGGCACATTCAACAGCCTCGAACTCGTGATCTACGTCGGAGAGCTCTCGGACGGCGCCGCGTCCGGCTTTTCGCCGGGCTCCCTCGCCCTCGACCCGACCAACGGGTTGGTGTACTACGCGGACTCGTCGGCTGTCTGGCAGTCGATCGCGGCGGCGTAGGCCGGCATGGCCAAGCAGCACACCGACATCGCGTTCCCCATCCGGGGGCTGCACGAAGGCTTGGCCCATCGGGAACTTCCCGAAGGGGCCACGCCCTCCTGTCTCAACGTGCGCGACTTCGATCCGATCGACGATCGCCTGCGCGGGGGCGTGAGGGCGGGGCTCTCCAAGTACATCACTGCGGCGATGCCGGGGCCGGTTCAGTGGATCGGCCAGGGCGTGATCCCGCTGATGGTGGGAGCCCTGGACCCCGACACGGTTGTGGACGACAACGGCGACGGGTACACCGAGGACTTTCGGGAGTATCCGAGAGGTCGGGTGACCTACTTTGAGACAGCCTGGGAGGTTCGGTGGAGCAACTATCAGAGCGAATACGACGCCGGCATGGTCCCCGACTGGCTGTACGAGAGCGGGTTTAACGCGAACATGAAGGCCTATGTGCTCCCCGGCGGCTGGTCGCACATGAAGGGCGCCGAAGGCGTGGGTTTCCTCATGGGTGGATGTGCGATCTTGCAGACCGCCACGCCACTGACGTCCAATTACGTCCTGAGTATGGAGGTGCGGTTTTCGGAGCACGATGAAAGAACTTGTCGGGTGGCGTGGGTGTTCCGCGTCTCCGACACGCCCACCGCGAGCGGCTACTACGCCGTGGAGTTGCGCAAGGATGTGGCCGGCGGTGGCAATGAGGGTGCCTACCTCAACGCGGTGCTCGTCCACTTCGCGGACGACCACACCGCTACCGACGTCGCGTCGTCCGGGTGGCGAGAACTCCTCGACCCCACGGACTCCCTGACGTTCGACACGCTCACGTTCAAGGTCGAGGTTTCGGGCGACGCCCTCGCGGTCTACCTCGGGGATGTGGAGATACTACTCTACACGCTGACGGAGTTCTCCAGCCAAACGGGAGTTGGCTGGGGCGTGCAGGCCGCCGCGCAAAGGAGTGTCGTGGTCCGGAAGATCAAGGTCGCCACCGGGACCCTGACGTCGGCCAGCCGCCAGACACGACTTGTGGCCGCGTGCCTCGGAAGGGCCTACATCCAGAACCCCGAGGACGCCGCCGTCCTCGACCTCGTGGACGGCCAGGATAGCACGCGGATGGACGTGAGGCTCGGGCGCGTCATGGGCGTGGGGGCCGCCGGCAGCCCCGACGACAGCGACACCTTCAAGAACCACCGGTTCATCTACTTCGTCGACGGCACGCAGTACACACGGCTGGACATCAACGACCGCCGCATGCGAGACTGGGCGGCCGACGACGGTTCGATGCCGGTGGGCCTGGAGAGCGACTACCCGGCGATCATCGCCCTCTACCGCAACCGCATCGTCCTTAGCGGCGTGAGGACGGACCCGGCAACGTGGTATATGTCCGCCGTGGGGGACTCCACCGACTGGGATTACTCGCCCACCACCACCTCGGCGACGATGGCGGTGGCCGGCAACTCCTCCGACGCCGGCAACGTGGGTGACGTTGTGCGGGCGCTGGTGGCGTTCAGTGACGACATGCTTGTCTTCGGCTGTGACCACTCGATCTGGATACTCCGCGGCGACCCGGCGGCCGGCGGCTCTATCGACGCCCTGAGCTATCAGACGGGCTTTGTGCAGAGCGCGGCCCACACCTGGGACGAGACGAATACGCTGTACTTCTTCGGGACGGGCGGCATCTACCGCATGGCCCCCAACGCACTGCCGGAACTGCTCACGAGCGGGAGGCTGGACAAGAGGTTCAATGACGTCGACCTCGCGGCGACGCTGATCCACATGCAGTGGGATCGGCGATACCAGGGCATGCACGTCTTTCTGACGCCCATATCCCAAGGCACCTCGAACTCGACCCACTGGTTCTGGAGTCGCCGCACGGACTCCTGGTGGAAGGACAGCTTCGTGCCGGATCACGGCCCGACCGCCAGCTACGTGATTGACGGCGACGCCGAGAGTGACCGGCACATCCTCGTCGGCGGTCACGATGGGTACATCCGCAAATCCGACCCTTCGGCCTCCGATGATGATGGGCAGCCCATCGCGAGCCACGTCGTCATGGCGGTCCTCACGGGCGGCACAATGCCCCGCGTCAAGCTCCTGTCGATCCTGACGGAGATCGACAGCGCCAGCAGCGACGTGGACATCAGCATCTACGCGGGCACCACCGCGGAGGCGGCGGTTACGGCCGCGGATGCCGGGTCGGCATACGCCGTCTACCGCACTCTGACAGCCGGGCGGTCGACCTATCTCCGCAACCGCGTTGCCGCCAACGCCATTGCCATTCGTCTGGGGGGCACCTCCCGGTGGGCGGTGGAGCGCATGACGGCCAGCCTGGAGATGGCGGGACTCGCGAGGAGGCTGGCATGACGATAGCCTCGGTCATAACCGGGACGCAGCCGGGCCACCTCGGGCTCTACTACGCGATGTCGGCCCTTCACACAAAGGACGAAACCGACGACGTCACGTATGAGTACCTCGCGGAGAACTATGACTATCAGGGCGACGACCCCACTGGAGTACTTTTGCTCGCGTCGGCCCTGGAGGAGTCCGGCACGCCGGCTTGGTCGGAGATAACCAACGGGGGGCTGGGCGGCGACACCAACTGCATCGAGATGAACGACAACACCCAGGCGGATGTCTACGGTCCCGAGACGCTCTTTCCCGGATGGCGGGTCCCATTCGCCTTCCTGGTGTTCCTCCAGTTCCCCACCGAGGACTGGCCCACGGGGGCGGACGACATCCGCTGGACTTGGTACGATGAGCCCGCCCCGAAAATCGACCTAACCCTGAGCCTCAGAATCGAAGCCACGCAGAGCAATCACCTGCGATTCTACTATAGCGGTTCGGGCGAGACGGAGGAGGTCCAGGACACAATCCCCTTCGAGACTCGCATGGGCGATACCAATTGGCACATGCTGTCGGTTCGCAAGTGCGGTGGTGCCGATATCTCGGTCGCCCTGGACACGGTCGAGATATTCAGCGGCTCGTGGACCGAGGGCAGTATCGGCACATCCAACAGCCTGCGGAAAGCGGTTGGCGACGCCTACGCGGATGATCTCGCTGAGGTCGCCAGCTCCCCGGGGGTGCCATGGCTAAGCGAGTTCTCTTTTAAGTCCGACGTCACCTTCCGCGTGCAGCACATGGCGTGGTGGCAAGCCGCCCTCACCGACGCGGAGCTCCTCGCCATCTACACGGAGAGCGGCTTGTAATGCCTCAGATTCACGGCGTCAATTCGCAGCGACACCCGGGCGACGCCCAGCGTTCGCGCCGCAGCTCTCAAGCGCCCGTGGTGGCCTGGGGCGAGATGCGCGTGCCCCTGTCGCCCGCGAAGATTCTCGGGGCCGTCAACGTCCCGACATTCTCTCAGCTCACCGACGACGGCGCCGGTTCCGTGGGTGTCTATGCATGGTACTTCGCGGACGACGATCAGATATTCTTCGAGACCCAGCTCCCTCACGACTGGAAAGTGGGCTCCGCTATATTCCCTCATTTGCACTGGTGCCCAACATCCGTCGTGGAGCCCACGGACAACATCGGGATCGGCCTGGAGTACGCATGGTGGGAGTGGGGCGAAGCGATCGGCAACTCCACACTCTTGGAGGTCGAGGCTACCACGGGCATCGTGTCGCACGTGCAACGCATCACCGACCTGTCGGCCGCCGGTATCGAGGCCGCCGGTAAGACGATCAGTAGCCTCTTTGTCGGGAGGGTTTACAGGCTGGCCGCCGATACGGATAATTATGCGGACCCGGTGGCGTTCGTCAGCTTCGATATACACTATGAGGTGGACGGATTCGGGTCGCAGGAGCAATACTACAAGTAGGTGAACCATGCCCCAGATCAACATCGACGACATCATCCGGGACATGCAGCAGCGGCAGAACAAGGCCAATAAGGCCAACCGCGAGCGGTACGACGAGGGCAAGGGCCTCATCGAGGAGGCCATGAAGGCGATGTCCTCCCGGTACGACACGGCCGCCTCCCTCTACAACGATCTGGGTCAATCCATGGTGGCACAGATATCGCAGGGGGCGGCGCGACAGGCCGCCATGGGCCGCCAGCAGCTCATCTCCGCCGGACTGGGCAACACCACCATCACGGGTTCGATGATGCGCGGTGTCGAGTCGGACCGGCAGATGGCCTCGCAGCGCGCGCAGGAAGGCCTCGCGCAGCAGCAGGCCGGGCTCGCCGAACGCAGGGCCGGCTCTGAGATGGCCGGCACCCTCGGGCTCTCCGACTGGATTCGGTCCCGCGAGGACCGCGCCCCCGACCCGGGACTCTACTCGTCCTTGGTGCAGCAGGCGGCCCAGCAGTCGGAGCCGGCCGGCAAGAAACCCATGGACCGCATCTTCATGCCGCGGACGTCGGGAGCCGGGAAGTGGGACTTCCTAAAGTCTGATGGTGGTGGTCAGCAGCCGACCCCGGCGCCCGCCAAGGCCCCCGGCCTCACGGACTACTACGGGACGGGGGGCGGCACGGCGCCGGGGGCGCCGACAGCACCCGGGCCGTCAACCGGCGGGGCGGGCTCACTGCCGCCGAGCGACGAACACTTGTTCAGTGCGGGCGCCGGTGCCAGCGGGATTATGAAGGGTGGCGAGATGATCGCCTCGATGACACCATCTGGCGAGAGCGCCAAAGAGAAGGCTATCAAGAAGTGGATGGGTATGCAGGGCACAGAGAAAAGCAGGTCCCTCCTGCCGGCGATGTTCAGCTTCCAGAAGGATCAGCGATACACGGACTACAGGGCCGGCCAAAAGACCGCCGGAGGTAAGACCAAATGAGCGCGACAGTCAAGATATATCACCACATGGGAGTGATTCTCGATAACGATCTCAAGGAGATGGGGTCTCGGGTGATCGCCCAGGAGGTCACCATCGACGGTGACGTGTTCGAGGTCCGCGGCTCGGTGGCGAACGCCGTGGCGGATGCCTCGGGTGACTATCAACGCCAGCTCCTCTGGGAGAACGGCGACGGCGGCATCGCCGACTTCGATGTCCTGTGCTTCGAGGCCGACGCCGACTGCCTCCTGGAGCTCACCGGTGACGCCGACGGCGCCGGCAGCGGCCCGGATTACGCGACCCTCAAGGTCGAGGCCGACGTCCCCCTGATCCTCACGAGCGACGAACTACTCGGAGAGATCACCGTCGACGACACGGTGACCACCATGCTGACGATCGACCAGATCGCCATCCAGAATCCCAGCGCCACCGTTAACACCATGACGTACCGCCTGATCCTCCTTACGTAGGGCGCCAATATGCCTATTTCAATCACGCATGGGTCCATCTCGGCGGCGATGCAGCTCGCCAAGCGGGCCGGCGAGGGTGTGCGCGATCGGCGCCGGGAGGAGAACGCCACGGCCATGACGCTGCGCTATCTCGACTCCGCCCAGCAGATTGCCATGCAGCGAGACCAAGCCTCCCAGCGGCGGGGCTCTCAGCAGCTCTCGGCGGCGATCCAATACCAGCGGATGGCTCAGGACCAACAGCAGTTCCGGGAACGGATGGACCTCGATCAGTCTCGCGCGGAGGCGTCCCGGGTGATGGGCTTGGCGAAGATGGAGGAGGGCCGCGAGTACCGCGAAAGCCTTATGGGCTATCGCCAGGACCTCACGGGCCTCCGCCAAGCCGGCTTGCAGCAAGGCCAGGAGCGGCTCCGCCAGACGGGCGAGCGGCTCCGCCAGACGGGGGCCAGACCGTACAACCTGCCGCTCAGCCAGAACGCCGACTTCCAGCAGGTGCGTATACTCCGAGATCGGCGAGACAATCTCAGCCGGAGGATTCAGGGCAACATGCACATGGGCAAGTTCGGCCTACGGCCCGAACCCCTGGACTCGGGGATGGATCAGCTCTTGCGCCAAGAGCTCCAGTCTGTGGACGAGGAGCTCCGGGCCGCCGAAACCGTCCTCGTGAGTGCGATGAGGACAGGGGCACAGTCTCAGTCCTACCCTACGGGTAGGACTGAGACTGTGAGCTCCCCTGGTGGGCCGGCCTCACAGGTGGGCCCCGATCGCGCGGGCGATATGCTCTGGGACGGTCATCCCAAGATGTCCCAGGTTCAGGCGGCGTTCATCGAGGAAATGCACAAGCGCGCGAGCCCCGGGCAGATCAGGGCCATGACGAAGGAGGAGGTCGCTGAGGCGTTCGAGCAGTACGTGAGGTCGCTGGGCTACGGAGTGCGGTAATGCCACTACTCGGACAAGGAAGGCTCGCCGACCTGACTCAGCGGCTCCAGACCCCCACAACGCAACCCTCGATTGACATCACCGGCCTCCAGGAGCGGCTCCGCCAGTCCGTCCCCGATGAGCCCAAGGGCTACTGGGATGGTGAGTGGCACGGGATGGAGGGGCCTGACGCCGAGGACATGGCGTGGGCCGAGCGCCAGAAGGCGGCGATGGACAAGCGGATGGCATCGCCGGACTTCGATCCGCTGGCCGGGCAACGCGAGACCAGGGCTCAGATCGAGGCCGTCCGGGGGTATGCCGCCCGCACCGGGGGGCGAGACGAGGCGATGGGCCGAGCGGTCGAGGGCTTCCGCTTCACCGAGAAGGAGCTGCTGGACCGCGTCCGTCCCCTCGGGTCCGAAGCGACTCGCGCCGTCGCGAGGCTTATTCACGAGGGACGGAGGCGGGAGGCGGAAGAACTCGTCGAGAAGCACAGCGACGAGATCGACGCGGCTCTCGATCGGGCAGCTGGCGACCGATTCTTCGAGCGGATGCACCCGCTGGTGCGCCCGATCGCCAGCGGTCTCGCACAGTCAGGGCTCTCGTCCGCCTCGCTCGTCGCGCGTCCAGCCACGGAGATCGCCCGCCGCGTCGCACCCGGGTCGCGGCTCGCTGAACTCTCTGGCACCCTGGAGCGGGAGTCAGCCGAGGCATCGCAGGCCCGCCAGCGGGTCGGCGGCATGCCCGACCTGCTCGGCACCGCCGTCGAAGGCGCTACCCGATCCCTTGCCGACGTGTTCACGATCGGGCAGATCATCCCGGGCGGGGCCAAGGCGGCCGCGGGGGCGGGCCGTCTTGCCAAGGCCGCCGGGCGCCTCAATGAAGCCCGGGGCTTGGTCGCAGCCTTCTCCCTCAAGGCATCGAACGCCGCCGTCACCGAGGGCCGCAAGGCCGGGTTGAAGGGCGGGGACCTCGCGCGATACGCAGCCACGCAGGGCGCGATCGAGGGCGGGGTCATGTCGATCTTCCAGGCTGTTGGTCTCGGCGGCCTGGAAAAGGCGGCGCTTAGCGAAGGTGTCCAGAGCGTCAGTGGCGGGATACGTGCCGCCCTCAAGGAGGCTGGTGTCGAGCTGGTGTCTGAGCTCACCGAGGAGAACATCACCGAGATTCTCCAGTCTGTCAACACCGCCCTAAGTGGCGTCGACCCCGAGGCCATCACGGCCGAGCGGCTCTGGGAGACGGCTAAGCAAACCACGGCCACGACGGTCCTTACGATGGGCCTGATGAAGGCCCCGAGCATAGCCGCCGCTGCCACCACCCCCAAGCCCGGGCGCGAGCTCGTCCATCCCGCCGAGCAGCAGCGATACCGCCGCAAGGATGATAGCGAGGCCGCCCCGGCCGATGACCGCATCGCCGAACTCGACGAGGCCCTTGCGGACCAACCCCCGCAATACCAACGAGATACGGTGTCGGCTGTGCTTCAAGCTCAGGGCGTCCCGCGGGATCGCGCGGAGATGGCGGCGGATGTGTTCTCCAAGACCGAGTTCAGCCCGGGCCAGTTCATCGTCAAGACCCTCCAGTCTTTCGCGAAGATCGACCAGACGGAGGAAGCCGGAGAATCGCCTGTAAGGGCCGACCCCCGGTTGGGGGGAGAACTCCTGGACACCGCCGAGATCGCCCAGGAGGCGAAGGCTCAGCCGCGGGAGCAGGCCGCGGAGCCGGTCGCCGATGATGTGCCGGAGGGGTTCGCCTACGACGAGACCAGGAAACTCTATCGCGGGGAGATTCGCGGGAACCGCATCGAGATCAAGCGGAAGGGTGAGGCCTGGGTCGAGGCGAACACCGACGTCGAGCTCGGCAAGAGTCTGGGTGAGGCTGTTCAGGTCATGCGAGACATGGGCGGCGAGGACACGGGAGGCAAGGACATCCCGTTCCGGCTGGAGGGCGACACGGCGAAGGGTCGCATCAACGGCACGGACATCACGCTCGTCAAGAAGGGCGACGTATGGGTGGAGTCCGAGTCCGGCATCGAGCTGGGCGGGACGTGGCAGGAAGCCGCCGGCGTCATGGAGGCTATTGCGAGCCCGGCGCGGGACGAGGCCCTGGCGGAGGCCGGCCGGCAGTACACCAGCAAGGACCTCCGTAATGCCCGCAATTGGTCGGCCGAGCGGCAGAAGGACGTGGCCATCTGGGCCAGCCGCAAGCTGGACCCGGACGGTAAAGACCGCCCGAACGAGCCCAGGCCCGCGAGGACCGAAGCGGAGAGGCTCGTCGAGGATGTGGCCAAGAGCCGCGGCCTGGAGGTCTTGTTCTATGATTGGAACACGGACGCCAACGGGCTACGCGGCGCGTCGATGGATGTGGTTCCCAAGGTGATTCGCTTTGAGGTGGGTCGAGACGTTGATGAGGCCGGACGCGATATGCTCCTGGGTACGCTCGGCCACGAAATGACCCACTCCCTGGCGAGGACGGACCCGGGAGCCTACACCGCCCTCATCAAGGCCATCAAGGAACTCGGCCCTTACTCCCGCGGGGAACACGCCGGCAAGCGGCTTCTCCGGCTCTCCGGCGAGCGGTATGCGGGGGGCGAATTCAGTCAGGAGTCAGCCTCGGCCCAGTACGGTCGCGAGGGCATCGAGGAGGAAGGTGCCGCCGAGATCAGTACACAAGCGTTCATGGACCCGGAGTTCTGGAAGGGCGTCCGCCAGCGCATGGACCCCAAGCTCTGGCGGCGCGTCGCGACCGCGCTTCGCAAGGCCTTGGCGAACCTGGGCAAGAGCATGAAGGCGGCGCTCCGCAAGCACCCCGTCGCCCAAGGGACACTGGAGCAGACGTTCCCGCTCGTGGCGAAAGCCCTGTTCGACGCCGATCGGGGGGCGGTGAAGCCGACGGCGCAGAAGCGAGAGGGGCCTCGCCGGATCGAGACGAAGGAGGCGCCGGCACCCGACCTTGCCGAGACCTTCGCCAAGCCCAAGAAGGCTGAGCCGAAACCCAAGCCCAAGAAGGCCGAGCCCGAGGTTACGCCCGCGATTCCGTCGGACGTCCCCTCCGACGTCCTCGCGGAGGCCATGAAGAACCCCGCCAGGAAGCTCCCGGCGCTGGGCCACATAAACTGGGGGCACATCCTCGCGGAGGCCAAGGCCGGCGACACCAACGCGGTTGACGCCTTCATGGCCGCCGCCCTCCCGGGTATCCATGCCGCCGCCATGAAGATGAGCAAGGGCCGCGGCAAGGCAGTCTACGACACATTCTTCAGCGACGGGTACACCACGGCGCTGGAGTGGCTGCGCGGCCACCGACAGCGACGGCCCAGGGGCGTGACCGAGGCCCAGTTCGAGGCCAGCGGTGGGACGGACCTGTCCAACCTCAAGGCGTACAAGGGTGCGCCATCCTCCGTCCCGGGGGCGATGGTGCTGCGTGCCAAGTCTGCCATGGAGAAGAACAAGACCTTCATGGAGACCAGCGAGGAAGGCAAGCAGGTCTACCGCAAGCCACAGCGGAGTCTCGATGCACCCGCGGGCCCCGGTGCCGACGTCACCTACGGAGACCTCACGGCCGACGAGAAGGCGGGGCATGACCGAGCCGAGGAGGCGACGGGCGAGGCGCTGTCCGCCCTCCACCGCATCGTCCATGAACTCGTGCAGCGTGGCGCCAAGAACGACGCCATCGCCAAGGCAATCAACAAGCACATCCCCGGCGCTGAAGCCACGGCGGACATGGTCAAGGAGTTCCGCAAGGAGCGGTTCGCGACGCGATCGGGACAGCCGCCCAAGGGCAGCAAGCTCCGGGAGCTCTACGACAGGATCGTCACCCAGATTCCCAAGCTCTGGGGTCGGCCCGAGTTGGCGAATCTCTCCAAGGACGAGGCGGTGCGCCGGTACATCGACCTCGTCGACAAGATTCGTGAAGACCAGGGCCTCCCGGCGCCGGCGACCTGGGCCGACACCCGCAAGCAGGCCAAGAAGCTCATGGCCACGCGCGAGGGCCGTAGCGACATCCGCAAGAAGGTCCTCGACGGGGAACTCCTCACGGGCGCCGAGACGCTGGCGGCCGGCGACGTGGTGGTCGACAACATCCAGGGCATGCTCAAGACCCGGACGGATCGAGCATTCACGGACGCCTTCCACTTCGGCATGGGCTGGCGGCGAACAGGCACAGAGGCCGGCCGATCGTTGGCGTTCCGTCGCGACATGGCCAAGGACCCGAAGGCCCGAACCGCGGAGTTCCTCACCAAGACTCTCATGACCCCGCCCCGCAAGGACGTGGCCAAGATCGACGCTGCCCAGGACGTTGTCCGCGACACCGAGAGCACGCCGAGCCAGAAGGCCGACGCCCTCGCCCAGATCGACAAGATCGCCGCAAACTGGAAGGAGCACGCCGACGAGATACTCGCCGCCCTGGAGGACCGGGGCATCGACACGAGCAACCTACCCGACGAACTCCCAACCTCCGTACTGATGGCGATGGTGACCGAGGCCTCGAAGCATAAGGCGGGGTGGAGCGACAAGTTCCTGGAGTTCTGGCATATGAGCCTGCTCTCAGGACCTCAGACGCACATCGCCAACCTCACGGGCAACACGCTCAACCTCGCCGTCGAGGCGGTGGAGCTCGGCATTCAGGCTACGATCAATGAGGCCCTTCGTCTCGCCGGCCACCGGGGCATCAAGGGTGCCCCGCTGTTTACTGAGATTCCCACTGTTGCCAAGGGCATCCTACCCGCGCTGAATCGCGCGTCTTGGTACGCCGAGGAGTCCTTCAAGAGCGGGCACTCCATGCTGGAGCTCGACATCCTGGGCGTGGAGGGCGGCACTCCAAAGGTCGGGACGCGCGGACCCAAGATCAAGTCGAAGCTGGTGGCGCCGCTCCGTGCGGTGTCGACAGCCTCCCTGACCGCGGAGGACGCATTCTACAAGGGCCTGTCGGCCGATCTCGCGGCCCGCGCGATTGCGTTTAGGCAAGGGTATGGGGACGGGCTGCGAGGAGACAAGCTCGGCGCGTTCGTCGAGAAGCAGATCGGGGACTACACCTCCGACTCCTGGCTCCAGGCGGTGGACGAGGCGGAGCGCCTCACCTACACCGAGGAGCTCGGCGGGCTGGGCAAGAAGATCGTCGCGTTCCGGGACTACTGGCAGCGCGCGATTCCTGTGCCCCTGCTTGGCGGCGCCTACCACATGACGTTCATCCACACGCTCTTGAACATCCTCAAGCAGGGCTACCGGCGGACGCCGCTCTATGCCCCGAAGGTGATGCACGACCTCCTGCGTGGCAGGTTGGACCCCAGGTGGCGACGTAAAACGAGCTACACCGGCGCCAAGGCGCTTCGCCAGATCAGCAATCAAGTGATGTCCCTGGTCTTTACGTTGGTTCTCGCGAAGCTGGTCTCCCCGGACGACGAGGAAGAAAAGGGCCCGCGGATCACGGGCAGCATCCCATGGAAGCCGCAATCTCGCGGCGAGAGAGCTGCCTCCTACCGGCGGGGCATGGGTCCGTACACGATCCGCATCGGCGAGCACTCGCTCAGCTACGGCCGCCTGGAGCCCCTCGCTGTGAGCGTCGGCGTGATCGTGGACCTGCTGACCGCCGCCAAGAAGGCTGGGAACCGAGAGGAGAAGGCCCGCGCATTCGCTGAGATACTCTCCAAGAGCATCAACCAGTTTGAGGACAAGACATTCGCCCGCGGAATCGCGAATCTCGTGAAGGCCTACGAGGCCTCCAAGGAAGAACGGGCCGAGGGGATCATCCGCCTCTTTGGAGATCAGGCCGCCGCCTGGATGCCCAACATCGTGCGAGGAACACTACGGGCGAGCGACGACTACATCCGGGACACGCGGGTGCCCTCCAAAACATGGGCGGAATACGCCCAGGGCCAGTGGGATCGCCTGAGTTATCAGATGGTGCCGATTGCCAAAGGCGCCCCGCCACCGAAGGTTGACCTGTGGGGCCGGGAGATCAAGAAGGAGGGCGGCATCATCGAGCGAGCCATGAGCCCGCTGCGCCGCAAGCACTTCAAGGATGTGCTTCCCTACGATCGCATGCTGCGCCGCTGGAACGCGAAGCATCCTGACGAGCCATACTACCCAGAGGCGCCCCGCCGGTACGTCACTTACCAATCTCCGGTCACCAAGCAGCAAGAGAAGATCGTCCTCACGCCGGAGCAGTACTACCGGTTCAGCAAGACGGCGGGCTTGTCGGCCCTGGCAATGATTAAGCAGCTCGACGTCGACCCCAAGGTGCCGTTCAGTACCGGCTCGCCAACGCAGCGCGAAATTGATATGTTCAAGGCCAGCATGACCTTCGGGCGATCGTACGCGCGTAAGATTTTCTTGGCCACAGTCCTCGACGAGGGTGGTCGACTCAAAGGAGAGATCAATGAGTGACGCCGAGTTGTGGTGGATGCGCATCGTGACGGTTTGTATTCTGGGGATTCACGCCTGGGTAGTGCGAGAGATACTCTCGCTCCGCAAGGACTTCGCCGCCTCTGAGGCCACGTCCGCCGAGCGGGTCACGCACTACCGAGATACGCTGGCTATCCTCTGTGCCAAGGCCGAGGAGACCACGAAGGGGCTGGCGACACTCGACAAGCGCATCGCCTGTTTGTGTCAGGCGGCTGGTCTTACAATAACCGACGACTAATTTTAACAGGAGACGACTATGCGAACTCGAATAGCGGCGGTGGCCCCGATACTGACGCTCTGTGCCGTGCTGCTTTGCCTCTGCTCCTGCCAGGAGCTCGGGCTCGACGGTCCCTCGCAGCCGGCGCAGCCGGGCGACTCGACCGACAACGCCCTCGGGCTCGTCAGCGACATCGGGGAGGCGGCTATCCCGCTCGTCTCCCTGTTTGGCGCCGGCCTCGGCGGCATCCTCACGGCTGGGCTGGTCGGCGTGCGAAAGGTCAAGGCGGCCCGGCTGGAGCGAGATACGCAACACGCCCTGCGAGGCGCCGCGGAGACCGGAGAGGAGATAGCCCGGCAGCGGAGTGTCGAAGTCCAGCGGAGCTTCGAGGCCCTCGTGGCGCAGGTGGAGTCCATCAAGATGATTGCCGGCACGGCTGGAGAGGACACAGCCAAGGCGGTCCGGGCTGTGCTCGCCGGCCAGGACAGCATGACCCGAGACCTCGTCAAGAGCGTGAGGCCGGCACAGAAGCAGCCTGCTTAGCCTCCAGCCAGTCGACGATCGGCAGCCCTCCGAGGACAGCATCGCCGGCCTGGAGGAAGCGTTCCCACGGGATGCTCTTAGCGCCCCGTGGGACGCTCTTTCCACTGAGCTCAGACTGCCTCGCCTGCTCGTAGGTGCGGTACGCCGCGAGGATAGCCTCTCGCCTCAGTACTCCAACCGCTCCGCCGTTGCGCCACACGAGCCGGGCCACGCCGCCTGCCTCCGCCAGGGAGGCCAGAGCGGAGAGCTGATGATACTGGAGGCCGTCACCGTGCTTCCCGGGGGCGACGACGGGCAGGGAGTTCTTGAGCTTGGTGTCCTTGAGCTCGGCGCCGATCATCGTGGCGTCGTGGCACATGAACCCGACGACGTCGAAGGGCGCCTTGCCGGCCAGGACGATCAGGGGTCGGTTGTCCTTGAACCCGATGATCTTCGTGGGCACGGGCACCCGCATCAGTTGGGCGTAGTGCGCTCGATCGTAGGCCTCGAACGTCGCCTCGATCTCGTCCTCGAACTGGAGGCCTCGCCCGGTCATGTCGTGCTCCTTTCTCGGAAGCTGGGCCAGTCACACAAGATCACGCTGCCGGTCTCCTTGGCGCGGTCCAGGACCGACGGGCCCACGAGCTGGGCGAACTGAGGCACCGTGAGGTTGGCGATGAGGATGGTGGGGCGCTCGGCGCCGTAGCGGGTGTCGATGATGTGAGTGAGGGTTCGCTTGTCGTAGTCGCTGGCTCCTTGCTCCTGGAGCTCGTCGATCACCAGCAGGGACACGCCGGATAAGGCCCGAAGGATGTCGTGCTCGTGTGGCTCTATTCTGTCGCTCCGAATCGACCTGTTGAAGGACGCACGGAGATCGATGATGATGTCCATCATGCGCCGGTACAGGGCCTCGCACTTGGCCTCGCAGTGCTGTCGGATCACCGACGCCGCCATCTGAGTCTTGCCCGTGCCACGGTCCCCGAGGACCACGGCAATGCCGCCGGACGTGACGATCTTCGAGACCTCTTGCCATGCCCGGTGCCAGGGCAGGGCCTCATGGAGGGAGGGCTCACACGACGCGATGTGCCTGTCCAGGAGTCCGCTCCGCCGCCACAGGTGGGCGACCAGCCCCCTGCTCGTCTGGGCTTCGTGCTCCCTCATCGCCGTCTCGTGGATCGCCTTCATCGCCGTCCGGCGTGAAGCTGGTGATGGCGAGTCCACCGAGTCCGCCCCTGTAGGGGTGTTGTCCGTTCGCGCCAATACGGCTCGCGTCCTCTCCTCGGGGGACGAACTGGGGGAGGTTTCCGATGAGTTTCCACAGGGGCTTGCCGGCGTACCATCGCTCGCCGCACTGGAGGTAGGCGTCGATGGCGCTCCGGGCGATGTCAAGGCTGCCTGTGGCGCCTCGCAGTTGTTTGACGCAGGTGGCGTCTCGCCCAGTGAATGGGTAGTCTCTGCCATGGCCTTCATACTGCCTCCATTGCTCGCACCAATAGACGATCAGCTCGTTGTGACCCACCGGAGGAGGCGCCTTGGCGACGCCCCCCATCGGGTGAGTCTCTCGATACCGCGCGACGATCTGCTTGGCCGGGTTGCCGCACGTCCGGGCACGGCGCTTGGCGGAGGCGTACCCTTGCGGGTTCGCCTCACGCCAACACGCCTGCAGCGCCAGGGGTCTCGCATGCCACGCCGCCGGCAGGTAGACAGCACCATCGGCAACGCATACTAGCTTGGCTGCCAGGAGTATCTTCACCAAGCAGCCCCGGGGCAGACCCAGGCCGGGACATAGCGCGTCCACGTCGGACGGCTCGCCCAACCTGTCGGACATCTGCCGCCAGCATACCACCAGGAGCGAGTCATATACACCCATCGCCACATAACCGGCGAGTTCGGGGTTGAGGTCTGTGTGCTCCTGGATTACCGTGCTCAACCGGGCCAGTTGTCCGCCGAACTCCGTTCCGTCCCATGGCCCCATGGGTTACTCCGCAAAGACGGTCGCGATCTCGGCGGGGTCAAGGGTGCTCAGCCTACGCATCAACTCGTCGCACTGGTCGCGGGTAACGACGTCGAGGTTCCAGCCGGGCTCGCCCAGCATGACGAAGTCCAGGAGCTTCCGTACATTGTCCTCGCACTCGGCCAGCTCGGCCGCGCGGAGCTTGGCGTTTGCCATGAACGCCACTGTTTTCATCGCCTCCGCCGTGTCCTCGTGCTCCGGCCGGGATTCGGGTTCGGGTTCGGGTGCCTTACTCTCGGGCTTGGCCCTGGTCTGTTGGGCCGCTGTCTGCTTGCGGCCCGGCGTGAGGTCGGCCGCGGCCGGCTCCTCGGCCTCCACATCGAACCACTGCTCTCGTGAGCTTGCCTCATCCTTCATGGATTGGTAGATGGATCGCAGAGTCACGAACTCGGCGGGTGAGATCGCCTCCAGCTTGTGACCGAGGCGGGTTTCCATCAACTCCTGGGTGACGCCGAATGCCTCGAACGCCCGGAGCATCTGGACGGCACGATCCGCCAGCGGCACATCGCTGTCCCCCAGGAGGGTCTTGCGGCACTGCTCCACCGCGGCCTCCTGGATGTCGATCGGTATGATTGCCAGGACGCATGCCCGCACCCGGCGGGCGGCCATGTTGGCGCAGTGCTCGTAGATGTCGCGAGGGTCCGTGAGGACCTTCGGCCCACTGCGGGTGCCTATGGCGTGCTTGACGGTGAAGTCGATAGCCTGCCTGACGTTGGTCTCCAGGTCGTAGCAGTACGCCCGTATCAAGGAGTGAGTCTCGTGCTGTTCCAGGACGGACCATCCCACATCGACGTTGCCCCAATTGCGAGCCATCGCCCGGGCGAGATGGACCGACGGGCCCTCGATGCGCTGGCCGCCCTTGGGGTAGGCATACATCGCATCCTTCGCGAGCCCCATGCGTTGGCACTCCCGGAGGATGCGGCCCTGGGCCTGGATCACGTCCCGCGGGAATCGTTTGGCGGACACGATCTGAGCCTGGACCTCTTGGGCGGCCCGGGTCTGGGCGATCTGCACGGCCGCCCCCTCTCCGCCAACCGACGCCAACTCCGTACCGTTCCCGCGCTGAAGTTCACTCGTCATTTCCGCCCTCCTTTTTCTTGATAGGGCCCCGCAAGAAGGCTAGGTTTGCCGGCGTCTTGCTGCCGCGCGGGTCCGGCGCGACGGTCGGCGCGGTCGCCAGTTGCGGCGGCTCGGCATCGTGCCGCGTCGGGAGAGGCTGTTCGTTGCTGGCGCCCAGCCCCAGAAGTTCTCGCGTCTGATTGGCGAGTTCCTCCATCCCGTTAAACACCGTCTGGACCGCCGTCGACTCCATGCTTTGCAGGAGCGGCAGCATCCTCATGTATAGCCCGTGCATCCGGGTGATCTGAACCAGGACCTCGGTCCACTTTCCGTTGATCGCCGATTGCTCCAGGCCGTGTCCCACCTGGATCATCTGTACCGCCAAGCTGTGAATCTGTGCGTCCGTCGCCATTGCTCTCTCCCGTGTTGGGCTTGGGTTGGGGGTCGGGCTCAATCGTTTGTTGGGTGGCTCGCGTGCGCTGTCCGATCTCCAGGGCTCCGGCTTGCGTGAGCCGCTGCAACAGATCCTCGCGAGCTCGCTTGCGGGCCTTGCGATTCAGATCGAGGCCGGTGGCCTTCATCACCGCCGGCAAACTGATGCGCATGCAGGGCGCCAGTTGGTCGGTGGACATCCTAGCCTCCAGCACGGGCAGCGCTCGCAGCGGGTTGAGTTTGTGGCTGTCGCTGACCTTCACGACATACTCCCGGTCGCCGGGGAGCGGGATACCACCCACCCGCTCGGCCGTTTCCTTGAGAAGGGCCATAACCTGATCGGCCGCACCGGACAGCAGGCAACACCGGAATAATAGCTCGCCCGCCAACTCGGCGACACCGGGGTTGTTTCGCGTCTCGGCCGTGAGGTCCAGAAGGGCCGCCTGAGATGCCTCCAGCCAGCGGGGGTCGCCGGGTCGCTGAGGATCGCACAGCACATCCTCGATCGCCGTGCGGGCCGCCGCCTTGCGGGCGGGGCAGGACACCGCGAGTCCGCAGTACACGCACGCCGGGTTGGGGGCGTAGCGGTCCGGGTTGCCGAGGATGTTGCGGGTGAGATTATACTCCCACTCCGCCATGTCGGCGTGGCGATACTCCCGCACGCGGTAGTACCGATGCCGGAGGTAGGCGACGATGCCCTTGACAAGGAAGTCATCCGGCTTGCCGAGCAACCGCCAGAGGATGTAGGCGTAGGTGAACTGCTGATTGGCGTGGCCGGTCTCGATATACCCGGATTTGTAGTCAATGAACACGGGCGGCTGGCTGTCGACATCAGCCACATCGATCGTGCCTGAGACGAGATACTCTTGCTGCCCGACGGAGAGAGGAAACTCCGCGCGGGCCTCCACCTGGGCTTGCGGCATGGCGGAGCCAACCGCGTCCCACACCTGAGAGCCGTACCACACCAGACTGAGTAGCTCCTCTTCGGCTTCGCTGTCGAGTTCCAGCCTGTCGACCAGTCCGGTGATGTCGTAATGGCCCGTCTGAACCAGAGACGCGAGGAGGCTGTGCGCCGCCGTCCCGATGGCCGCGGGCCGGCCGCTGGCCTTGATAATCGGGAGCCTGTCGGGGTTGAGGACGGAGGCCGGGCACGCGAATAGCATATCCATCGACGATGCTCGCAGGCTAATCGCTGCTGATGACTCGCTTTGCGTGGGAATCGGGGTCGGTTCTGATTCCGGCATGTATCCATTCCTCCAAATCGACCTTGCGGATCGTCAGATAGTAGCCCGCTATGCGTGCCGCCGCCAGAAACCGCCGCGGCCACTGGTCTTGCGGCAGGTCAGCGTTCACGATCTTGGCGCCCTCATGAATCCACTTGCTCACTGTCTGGCGGCTGATCGTGATGCCGTAGAGCCGTTTCAAGTACTCCGGGACCTCGGCAGCCGTCATATGTGTCCGGTGGGGATGCCAGGATGGAAGCGGTGATATCTTCCTCGGCCCCACGGGCTTTGCTCGTTTCGGCATTGGCGATCTCCTCTGTCTCCATCAAAGCAATGGCGTCGGTGTCCGGAGGCCAATCCTCCACGAGCGTGATTCGCTCCGGCGACCATCGCACCCAGCGGGAGCCCAGGCCGCGGTGAGGCTTGACCAGCAGTTCGGTGACGCCGAACCGCATGCGGGCGTTGAGGATCATGATGGGGATGTTCAGGCCGGGTTTTTCCCGGGTGCGGAGGAGTTGGGTTCCGTCCACCGCCTCCTCGATGCGGGCGGTGGCGAACAAGACCCGAAGGAGGGCTCGCCGGCCCACGAATCGCCGATATGCCTGTACGACCGTCGGCATGTTCCCTGACTCCGCTCGGGTGTTCCCGTCCGCGTCCTATGCTCACTATACCACGGGTAGCTTTTTCGTCAAGGGCTTTCTGTGTCAGATTCCACAATGCCATCTGCCCAGACGATCACGATCCCCTGTCCGCCCACCTGAACCACGTCCGAAACGACGTGGCAACGCGGCCCGTCGCTCATCGAGAGGACGCAAGCCTCGGACTGCTGCGGGTACGCCATCAGTTCCAGGATCAGTTCAATAACCGTCATGATGCGGGCCTTCCTGGAGGTGCATGGCGGAGCGGAGCTGCCGGAGCGTCTCGTTTCCCAGGTCGCTGAGGTCATCGACTTGGCAGGTGCGCCAATGCAGTTCGCTTACGTCGATGCCGATGCCGATGTAGGCGACCTCCACACCGCATGTCTCCAAGGCGGCGGCGACGTGTCGGCAGGGGCCCGGCGCCACGTCGCCGTCTGTGTAGATCAGCAATACCTTGCGCCGCTCGGGCCGCGCGAGCACCTCCCGCCCAATCGCATAGGTTGCCTCCGCGAGCGGGGTGAAGACACCCTCGGCTGGGGTGTTGAACAGCCGGTCCCGCACGGTGGCCATGCGGTCCGCCCATCCCTTAATGATACTCATCTCGGCACCGCTCTTGCGGTATCGCCCCTCCTCGTAGAATAGAAGGTGGCGGGTCCTGTCCATCATCCCAAAGATCGCCGCGGCATGCCCGGCTCGCTCCAGGGCCACCGCGAATAGATAAGCAGCCTGCTTCGCCTCGCGAGCCCGTGTCTGGCCGGGGCGGGGAGCCGAGCGGGGCTCCCGGGCCATCGACGAGGAGCAGTCCAACACCAACGCGCACGCTGCCGGCGCCGCCTGACTCACGCGCCGGCGCCGGCAGATGCGGCTGGTGAGGCCCAGAGCTCCCTGTGCCAGCCTCGCCGGGTCCGGGAGGCCGCGTCGCTGGCCGCCACGCCACGCCACAAGTCCCTCGCCGCCGAACAGTAGACCGATCCGCGTCAGGGCCCCGGCCCCCATTCGCATGGCCTCAGCGGCCTGCTCGATGCCATGCAGTCGCTCGATCTCGTTGGTGATGTGTACGTCGCTCGGGACGATCCTATCCACCTCGTTGTCGGCGGGCAGGCGGGCGCTGTTCGGTTGATGCGAATTACTGGATGCGACGGATTCGCTGCCACCGGCCTCAATCTCCGCGGTGGCGTGCTCTCCCATCAGGGCGCCGGGGTCGAAGGCAACTGATCCTCGGTCCTCCGTATCCTGGGTCCGCGGCGTCTCCTCGGGTTCGGCCGTCTCCTCCTGCTCCTCCTGGGGCGTTGTCACCGCGGCGCATATCCGCTCGGCAAGGTCCAGGCAGCCTTCGGTGGTGTCGGGCGGCGTTGTCGCTATCGCGAGGATATCCGCGTGGAACGTCTCGGCAACGGTCCGGGCCTCCGGGGCCACGTAAGTCGCCGCCATCGACCGGAGGCCCCGGCTGTGGGCGTAGAGTAGCAGACAGACTTGGTACGCCAAGGGCCGCGTCGCGACCCGCGGAAGCACAAACGTGAGGATGATTCGGACTCCATCCCGCAGGTTGATGGCGGCGCCGGCCCACAGCCGGCCCATGATCGCCTCGATCCGCACGTCATCGACGCTGTTGAGGCAGCCCCTGGCGGTCTCGAAGGAGGCGCCGTATTTCCGAGCCATCTCCTCAATGAACGCCTCAAGCATTTCCGTGTCGCTTTCAGCGACCATGTGCCCGACCTCATGGTCCAGGTAGGCCCGTGTGACGATGACCGTTTCGGCCGAGAGCCCCCCGGTGGGGACAGAGGGGATGGTGATGCACTTGGCGTCCGGGTCGCAGTGAGCCGTGAAGCCCCGGCACTCCAGCGTGATCCCGTGGTCTCTCGCCAGCATCCGGCTCACGGCCTCCAGGTCCCGCCGCGTCAGCCTGCGACGACTGGCCTCCGGCGACTCCCCGGTGAGATACGCGACCGCCTCCTCTTTCGTTAGAGGTTCCATTCCTACGCCTCCTGATCGTCAGCGTCGCCATCGGTCGGCGACTCGAATCCGAACTCCCGCTGCGCCATCTCGGCGACAGCGCCACGATCGCACTCGGGTAGTTTCCCGAGCACGGTGATTGCGAACGCCAGTCGGGGGTCCCCATACACCCGCACGCCCATCGCCCAGGCGAGGGTCTCCCGCAGGCTGATCGGCGAGAGGAGACCGCCGCCCGCGTCGACCGACTCGCGGGTCCTGTTCGCCAGCGTGACGATCTTGTCCGCCACATCGGGATCGCACCCGGTCGTACCGCACAAGAGCTCCTCCTCATGAGCCGGCGTCGGCCACGTCAGCACGCCGACCGCGTCAATTCGCGACAAGAGAGCCGCATCCTGAACCTGCGCGTTGGCGTGCAGCCCGGTCAGGTCTCCGAACCCGCCCGTATTGCTCGTGAGGACGACACGGAAGTTGGCGTGCGGCTTGACGGTCTCGCCATCGTGCATCATCAGGGTGCCGCCGTGTTCCATCGCCGGGTGCAGGGCGCTGGAGCACTCCGCCGGCATGTGATCGAACTCGTCGACGATCAGGATACCACCGAGTTTCATCGCGGCCACCAGAGGCCCGTCGACCCACCGGGTCTGGCCGCCCTCCGCTTCCCAGGTACCGACGAAGTCGGAGTACGTGACATCCCGATTGGACATGAACCGGAAGCAGGGCCAGCGCGTCCTCGCGGCCACCTGGAGGACGAAGCTCGTCTTGCCCACTGATGGAGGCCCCGTCAGCAGGAGACGCTGGTCGGCCAGGATCGCCCGCACGAGCACGTCGGCTCCGTAATCGAACGTGTCCCCGCCCGCGGCCACGCTGCATCGAATCATGTCGAAGTTATACCCCTCATCAACCTTCGGGACCGCCGATAGAAGGGGGGCGTCCTTCGCCAGGATGCGGGGCATGGCCACACCGGCCACCATGACGTTCTCGCCGGGTAGGCCCGTCGTCTCCGGGATGCGGACCCGGGCGGCAATTGTCTCCTGGAGCCGCGCGATGGTTTCCTGGGCCTCGTCGCGTATAGTCGAATGCGCCTCCAACATCGTGTCAAGACGCGCCTGTCTCTCGGCGAGGTCCACCTTCAACAACTCGTACCCCTCCAGCTTCTCGCGAATCGCCCGCGTCACCCGTGGCTGGAGCTTCTCCATGGCCCCGAGCATCCGCTCGGTCATATCGGCATTCGCCTCCGCCAGAACGTCGCTGAGGGCCTCTGCGGTCTGTCCGTCCGTCGTGTTCGTATTCACCGCTACTGCTTCCATCTCGCCCTCCTGTTCGGGGTGCTTCCTCTCCTTCTTCCCCAACATCCTCGCATGGACAGCCAGCCTGATGCGACGGAGCGTATCCTGGGGCGTCGTCGTGAATAGTACGTCCAGCATCTCCTTGTTTCTCATGTAGTTCAACCTGCGCGCCGGGATACCGCTCTCCATGTCGCTGCAATGGCGCACCAGAGCCCGCACTACCTTCGTCGGTAGATCCCGCACAGCCGTGAACGCCAGCGGGATACTGCGCTTCCCGTGGGGCCTATCCACGATCACGATGCGGACAGCCGTAGGGAGAACGCCGCCCACCACCTGGGGCACCGCCAGCAGGCATGGCACGCGCCGGACACCGTCGCACGGGGACCGTGGAGGAAGGCCGTCCTCCAGGGCCGAGAGGGCCGCACAACAGATGATAGGATACCCCTCGAAATCGCCGGGGTAATCCTCCGCCGGCACGCCATCCGCCTCGATCAGCATCGCCCTTTCGAGTCCAATCTGGATTTCCACACCCATCACTTGTCTCCTTTCTCATGCTTCTCGCATGCCTCCACACTTGCCCGCAAGGCCTTCGCCACCATCGCAACCGGCACATCCTCACCGCTGCTCACCTTACCTGCCATGGTGTCGGCCGCGCCCATCGAGGCGCATGCGGCGATGAACCGAAGAAGGCTGTTGGTGAGTTGTGACAGGGTCGCCGCCGCGTGTTGGCGAGACCGTTTGGATGCGATCCCATGGGCCCGTATATTGTGCGGCACGCCGACCGCCATCATCATGCCGACCACCGCGCAGCTCGTCGCCAACAGGTGGGTGGGAGGGAGCTTCTTCGCGTTCGCCCACGTCATTATGAGGGTGTATAAGTCGTCCGCCGCCTCCAGTATCACTTGTTCCTCAAGATCGGCCTTCTGTGGTCTGGCACCGAACTGCTTGTCGCCATCACCCTCGCGTTGAACCATCAGCTTCTCCTTTCCGGGGCTATCGCCCCTCGTAAGCCACCTTCTCTCCAGTACAATGCCCCCGCGCCCCAATTGACGCGGGGGCTCCCGGCGCGATACTTTGCACTACCCAGCTACGCACTGCCTGTGCGGGTCAGTGCTCTGCGCCACTATACACTGCCATCGCATCACAGAACCACACTGCGCCCTTGCCCTTCATTGCCATACCCAGCCCTTGCCGTTCATGACCAGACTCTTCGTGACCAAACGATGCCTTGCCTTGCCATCGCTCGACTGAACCCAGCACTACGGTGCCTTGCCTTGCCGTCGCCTTTCCACGCACATCCAAACGATGCCTTGCCTTGCCGCTCCAGGCATATCCACACTACGCCGTTACGTTGCGTCCACGGTCTCGGCCGGGACGATAAGCTTCATCTCGTACGTGAACGCGCCCTTTGACGAGTTACGCCACTGGCCGAGGCCACGCCACTGGCCGTAATCGAGCCACTCACGGACGTTATCCTCTAACGTTGGCTTGAGGAGCACCAGCGTGAAGGTGATCTTTGTCCCCGCTGGCGCCTGCTCCGAACGTGCAAGGGACACCCGCTCGCCCTGCGGAGTCCGGGCTCGCAGTGGCCGCTCACAGATCGTGAGGTCGCCGCCCTCGGGTAGTTGCAGGGGCAGTTGCCGCTCAACGACGAAAATCAGCCCGTCAATCACCTTCCTGTGTGCCTTGAGCCCGGCCGACAGCGTCCCCTTGACGCGCCGTAAACTACTGCATGCCTCCTTGAACAGACCCTTGACCCAATAGCCAGGCGCGTACGGTTTGCCATCGTCGCCGCGCAGGAACACAGTGGTCCCCCGCTGCATTTCCTCGGCAACTGTCGGCAGATCGTCCGCCTCACTGGTAGGTGGGGCCTCCACCGACTCGGGCCGCTTCGACTCAATGAACTCCCGATAGAGCTCGGGGTTTGCCGAGGCGGTGCCGAGCATCGGGTCAGTGGTACGTAGGGTCACTGTAAATCGAATCATCTTCGTTCCTCTCCGCACGTTGTGCGCGTTAGTCCCACCAGAATCGCAGGATGGTGTGAATCTCGTCGACCTTGGTGTCCGCCAGTGACTCCGCCTCGTCGCCCAGCAGTTCGTTGACCATCACATAGACGCATACCGAGCCTTCGCGGGCCAGCATGACGCGCCCCTCGGGGAGCTTCAACAGCAGGTCCGGCACGAAGGCGTTGTAGCCGAGCATCTGGCGCTTGGTGACGTCCCCATTGGGGGGCAACCACTCCAGTCCCGCTGACGACTCCAGCCCCAGGGCGATCCGCATAATCTCCACGGCGAGTTCTTTCGCAATGAAGTGGGGGGCATGCCACTCCAAGGACCGCCCCGGCATATGAGGCAGCCAGGAATCCACGTAGGCGGACATCGCCTCCTTGAGTACCACGGTCTCCGCTTCGCTGAGTTTGTCGGGGTCGAGCGAGGTTTTCCCCGTGCTGACCAACATCACCAGATGGGCGTCGATTACCTCCAGTACCTTCGGTTCTATCATCCTCATCCTCATGTTCCTTTCCGCGGGTTTCCCCGCTCAGTATTCCGACGGCAGCAAGAGCGTCTTGCGAAAACCGTCGTTGATGAAAAACAGGTCCAGTTCCCGTAAGGGGAAGTCGGTGAACCCGAGCCGCTGACCAGTGAGCCACGTGCCGTCGCCATCGTCGCACACGATGCCCGCCGTGTTCTCCTCCAGGTCCACCACCAGCCGCCACTTCTGAAAGGACTCCCGGCGTACATGCTGGTGGAGCTGGTGGTTGCCGATAAGATCGAGCAGCCAGTAGGCGCCCGCTCGCTCGGCGACAAACCGCACGCCCTCGGTATAGAGGAAGGCGTGCGGCACCCCGGGGAGGGCATGCCAGAAGAACTCCGACGAGCCGGTGAACCCGGCCAGGGCTTTGTGGGTGAGCGTGTCCTCAGCCATCGTCGCGAGCCTCCATCTTTGCCTTGAGCACCTGAATCTCCTGGCGGGCTTGGCTGAGCTGGCGGTACTGACACCTGCGCAGGTCCTCGCAGTGGAATCCGGTGGTCGGGGTACCGACCAAGCCTGACACGCAACCACAGTTTTCACACACAAAGGGCTCGGCCTCCTCCTCTGGAAGCGTGGCTCCGTTCGGCTTCTCGCCCGGAGTCTCAAAGTCACGCCCGGCCCGATATCCCTCGGCGTAGGCGTCGACGAGCATCTGGTCGAGGTCGGCACCCAGGCCCTTGACGGCAACAAGGACACTGCCGGCATCGTCGAGCAGGCACCGGCACCCCGACTCGATATCGAGAGTGGCCGCGGCGGCTTCCAGGCGTGACGACGACAGAGCCTCCTCCATGGCCTCCCGGTACTCCGGCGACAACCCCTCAATCTCACGATCTTCCTTGATCTCCTGTTCTCTATCACCCATCAGAATCTCCTTCCTGGCCCGTAGGCCAGATGGTGCGGCGGCTTTCTCCTGTCAACGACAGGCAAGATCGCCGCGTCGATATCCGCGCGGTTCCGACGTAGGAACCGCCTCATGCCCATGCCCGAGCACCGCCACCATCGGTAGAGCCCTTCATCGTTGAGGACCCACTGCTCACGCTCCTGGTCGTTCATCGATAGGTCGCCTCCACAGGGTCTCAGTCAAAGCGCCGATGTCGTCGGCGAAGCTGACAGCCTCGCGGAGGCTGTCGCAGCAGTGGATGAGGCGGGGCTGCTCCGGTTCCGAGCCCTCCCCATCCTCGTTGATTTCCTCGATGTGCAGCCAGACCTTGTAGGTGCTACTCATAGAGTTTGCCCTCCTCGTTGACGTCGTAGCCGTTCTCGTCGGCCCATTTTCGCAGGGCGGCAACCTCCGGCTTCCCGGCGAGGCAGTTGACGCACATGCGTCCGCTCCGAGGGAAGAGCTTTGTGACAATCGCCACGCCGTGAGCGTCGGTGGTAATGTTGCCATTGCCGCCCAGCCACCCGCGCAACCTCAGCTCGTGGCTCTGATTCGTGTGGCCGGGCTTGCGTGCCAGGGACCACACCGCATGTCCGGTGGACGTGTTGAACGCCTCCAGGACGAACCCCAGGTCGCCAACCTTCCAGCCGTCGTTGTTATCGAGGTGCATCGCCTACCTCCTCTCTCGCGGCAGCCGCGCAGCCCGCCATGATGTCGGAGGCATCCCGATCGCCTCCCGTGAGGTCCAGGCATTTCCAGGCGTAGAGTTGAGAGACGGGATGGGTATCGACCCATTCCGTCCCTTTCTCCAGCGACCTCGCGATAGCCCAGAGGGCTGACACGGCGCGAGACCACGCATGGATAATCCCGGAGAGATTACAAGCGTTCTGCGCCTCCATCGCCCTCGCGAGCAGCGCTCGTTCCTCGGGTTCCATCGCACAGATCGTCCGCACGATCTCCGCGATCCGTTCTTGTGTCACCATCGGTTCAACCTCCATCACAATAGGAGCGCCGTAGCTACTTCCTCGTCGGTGAGGACACGATCCGCATCGACGTCGAGGTAGGCATGCGCTCCGGTTTTCGGATTCCAGACGTACAGCAGGCGATAGCCACCGCGCGAGGCGAAAGGAACTTCCATGCCTCCGCACGCGGGCACCCACCGATCGAGATTGCTGGCGAGGGCGAGCTTGTACTCACCGACGCCGCGCTTCTGCTGTTCATTCATGGGGGCGTTCATCTCAATACCCCGCTTTCCCATTGCTCGACTCCTTTGCAATCTCCCTATCCCCGACCGGCCCCGGGAACGTCCCGAGGATGATCCGGCCGGGGGTCTAGGAGGAACACGCCCCCGCCGCGGGATCGAACCGCGGCGTGAGCCCACCAGGGCGGGGGTCTATCGCGTGGCCGTGTCGGAGAGATACCGCCAGATGCGATCTGAGCATCGCGGGCAGAGGGTTAGATTGACATCGGGGCCGTTGGGCTCGGGCCCGATAGGCTGCATGGTCAGGATTCGCCAACCCATCAGCCCCGCGTCGGTCAAGGGGCGGGCGCTGACAGCCGGGCAGCAGGCACACGCAAGCCCTCGTTTCCCGGCCTTACTCATCGTCCTTTGCTCCCCGGTACGCCTTCACGCTTCGCGTCCGCGTCCCGCCGCCCGGTTGCCCGTTGGCTTTCGTGACGTAGGCCACGTTCGTGGAGCTCCACCCATACCCAAGGGACCAGAGCTTGTCCCTCACATCTTCGCCGGACATCTCACCGATCGCCTCGGGCATACCGTGCCCGAGGTTGCTCACCATGGGCAGTTCGATCCAGGTCCAGGGGTTCTTGTCGGGGTCCATCAAGGCAAACTCATTGCGGCCGGTCCTTGCTCGCTGGCCGGCCAAGGTGCCGATACTCGCGATGCTCAAAGACTTGGCCTTGATGCCGGGGATTGCCGCCTCCAGAGCGGCTATCCGGACGCTGTGAGTCTGCCGCGGGGTGTCTCCATGCGGCGCCTGGCCGGGTTTCTCGCCCGCTGCCCGCTTGGCGTTGCGTCCCTCTCCGCGCGTGCGCGGCATTTCCTTGGGTGCCTCGGGCTTCGCCGCCGGGCCCGCGTCGTCGGCCAACAGAATCGCTTCCAGCGTCATGGCTTCCCCGAAGCGGTCCTGCGCGGCCTTGGGCTCAATCATGCCCAAGGCGAGCATTCTGGCAAGCTGCGCAGCATCGACTTCAATCGTAAATGTAGCAGTCATCATTTCTCTCCAGTCGGTTCGTGGACAGGGAAGGGACGCCCCCGCAACGCGCGGGGGCTCGTTTGGTGTCAGTCTCTCGCGAGAAGCCGCATAAACTCGGCGCGGGCTTCGCGTTTCGTCCGTCCAAGGCGATGTACCTGATCGTTCACGAATGCCTCAAGGGCTTCTGTGTACGCGATTTCGATCAGGACGGAATTGTTCCAGTTGAGCGCGCTGCGGCGCTTGTTCTTCTGAATGCGATCCTCAGTAGTCACAAACTCCATGCCCGGCCGCGAACGTCGCGACCTTGACATCCTCTTGCCGCTCCGCACGGGTTGGCGCTCCATGCGCGGCCCGTAGCGGGGGGAGGTTTGTCGTCGTCTCGCCATTGTCTCAGCTCCAGTAAGGGTTTAGGGGTCATAGGACCGGACATCCGGTAGGACGTCCGGCCCGGTTGTGAACCGTTGGAGTAGAGCCTCTATTCCGTGACAGGACGCCTACCACCGGAATCATTGCATTCCTTGGCGCCCGGGCCCATCGCCCGCTAAGTCTAGTTCCTTCCGTGAGTAGCATGCCCCAACTGTCGATACGCGGTATCCATTCCGCCGGGGGCTCGCACCGCGGGACCGGTCAAAGGGGTTTCATACCCTTGGTTCGGGCCTGTCATTGACCCGCCAGTCTCGGCCGCATTGGCCTACCGCGGTGCTGCACCTTGATAGTAGCTGGACGGCAGGATAGGGCAGAACCGGGGCATGGGGGAAAGACGGGAAGGGTTGCGATTACCAATTCCAGGTATTGGGAGTTAATAATACTCACTCCTAAGAGGCCATAACCTAAGCTCGGCTAAGGGCTTATGAGAGGAAGGACACATAACCTTTATTATCGGACGTTACGGCGTGTAAGGCTATGGTACGGCAGGGGTTACGCATCAAGAGGGGCAGCTTCCTTCCCCCGTGAGAGAGCCGAAGCCCCCCCCCGTGCCACCCTCCGAAGGAGACAATACCCCTGGTTCCCTTCTCTCTATCCCCTCCCCCCAGCCTCTATATCCGGTTCCCTATCCCAGTATACCTATCCTGCCTATCTTATCTACTACCTCTGGTAAGGCTGGCGGTTCCCTTCCTACCTATGGTACATCTTGCGGTTTTCGCCTGTTTCGGCCCGTTTCGGCCATTTTTGTCGGTTCCCTTTCCCGGTTCCCTATTGACTGGACACCTGCGTTCGTGTAGGATTCATACGGTGCAGGAGTAACCTCCACTACATAGCCCAACTATAAACCAGGGTGCTTACGGTGGTTACTGCTGAGGAACGGCTTTTCGTGGCCCCCTGCTTTGACCGTTCCGCTATGACCGATCGACCGACGTTCTGATCCGCTAGCCGCCTTCAGCATACGAACCGCCGGCTGATTTTTCGCAAAATCAGTTGTCGGGTTCGGCGCTAAGCGAGTAGGGTAAGGTTCTGAGGGAGAGTAGGGAAGTAGGTCCCAAAGCCAGGGGTGCGCCCGGTGCCCCAGAGTACCTAAACCGCCCGGTTTACCAGAACCAGCTTCCCTATCGCCTTGTGCGGCTTTGTCGTCCTGCCGGCCGGCTTGCTACTGGCCGCTCGCAAGCTGCTGAGGCGGTTCCTCCTGCCCTCCCTCGGGTCCTCCAGTCCCGGGGGAGGGTTTTGTGTTGGCTAATGCCTGGGCTTTGGGAGCCGGCGGCGGTTGGGCCGGTGCCCGGTGAGCGTTACCCTCAGCCCCGCGATGTCCCCATCCTTGAGGCGCCTGATGCGGTCCTCCAGCTCCGCGATCTGAACGTCCTTGCAGGAGGGTTCCCGGCGGTTCCAGGCGGTGATGGCGCCGCGGCGGGTGAGGCGCCCGGGACCCTCACTGCCGCATCTCGCGACCCCACATACCCCAGAATAGGTTGTGCCCGCCATGGTCACCACGAGGCCGCAATAGGCCTTCCCCCCGCAACGCGGGCACCGGTCGATCTCAGGCAGCGACTTCATGGCGAGTCCTCCTGGGTGGGCGGGGAAGGGGGTGGGCCCGGCCGGCTCCTCGCGGCGGTCTCGAACATGTCGACGATGGCCTCCGGGGGGATGCCCGGGGCGCCGGCGGCTTTGCCGCGGTGGGCATCAAGCCCCCTCCGCTCCATCACCAACCCGTAGCGGAGGACGCGGCCGCCCACGTTCTCGTACTCCCGCCCCTCGATGCCGACCTCGTGCAGGGTTGTGCGGATGGTGCTCAGGAGAGCGTTGGCATCGTTGAGGCTCTGCTCGCGGGCCGCGCTTTCAGACTTCACGCGGCGGAGATCCTTTCTGAGATCGCCCCGCTCCAGCGAGTCGAGCCCTTGCTGATACCTGAGCATGCCGAAGCGGCCGACGCGGCCAGCTAGGGTGTCGCCCGGCCGCAAGTCGATCTCGGCATCCTGGAGAAACTGGCAGACTTCCTCGATAGCGCCCTGGACCTTCCTGAAGCTCGCGCGGACGATCTCGGTCTGCGCGCGGTAGACGCGGAACTCCTCCAGGGTGCTGACGAGGCGTGAGTGGGTAGGCTCAACTCCCCCCTCGGCGGCGACCGCCCGCCGCTTGGTAATCTCCGTCTGCTGCTCGGAGAGCCGGGCGATATGCTCCACATTGCGGGCCACCAGGGCGCGGATGCGGTCGGCTTGGTCACCGCGGCTTCGCTCGTAGCCATCGTCGCCCTTGGCCCTCCCGTACAGCATGACGAGTTCCCAGAGGGTTTGAGAACTGTCGGGGGCGCAATTCACCAAGTAGCGATTAGCGCCATCCCGGACGCGGGCGATGGTCTTGTGGAGTCGGCCGATATCCCAACGCTGAACGATGATGATGGTGACGAAGATCACGGCTGATATCAGGGCGTAGGGGTTCATGCTTCGTCCTCCCTGTCCGGCCCCGGTACCGGAGAGGGGCCGCCGGGCGCCGGGAGCCCGAGGAGGCCCTTCTCCCGGACGTTGGCGAGGGCCGCAATCCCCTCGTCAATCGCCGGCTGAATGATATTCACGGCGGTCTTATGGGCGAGGCCGCCGGGCTGGAAGTCAGGAACCCCCCGGAACATCGCGAGGGCGAGGTTCGAGGACATTAAGGCGACGCTGAGCTCGTTCACCGCGTCCTGGAGCTCTTTTCTGAATGGTAATCTCGGCATGCTGGGTCTCCTGGTAGGGGTTGTGGTTAGTTGTGAGAGGCGGCGGGGCTCAGCCACGATCGGACGTGGAGACCTGCTCGTCAACAGGTGGGTGGCACCCTCTCGCTCCAGTCGTTGCCGCCGTAGGCCGTGTTTCCACGCCGCCGCCTCTTGTATTCAGTTATCAACGCCCGTGGGGGTATTTACAGCCCCTCTTCGGCCTCGCCTACTCCGCTATGTACACTCGCGTTTCGGGTCGATGGCTCTGCACTTAGCACGGGCAGGTGAGAGGCAGGTCAGGCGATTACTCTGACCACGACGTGCTTGCGGTCACGCCGCCGCCTCTCGTGTTCAGATTAGCCGTAGCCGTAGCCGCGGCCGTCGCCGTCGCCGTCGCCGTCGCCGTCGCCGTAGCCGTTGCCGTAGCCGTCGCCGTCGCCGTCGCCGTCGCCGTAGCCGTAGCCGCGGCCGTCGCCGTCGCCGTCGCCGTCGCCGTCGCCGTCGCCGTAGCCGTCGCCGTCGCCGTAGCCGTCGCCGTCGCCGTAGCCGCGGCCGTCGCCGCTGCCGCTGCCGTCGCCGTCGCCGTAGCCGTAGCCGTCGCCGCTGCCGTCGCCGTCGCCGTAGCCGCTAGGCATTATGCACCTCCGTGAGGTCTACGTCCTCCGATGCCGGAATAACCTCACAGACATCACTCTCGGTCAGGGTAATTTTTGGCACCTCACAGGCGATCCGCGTGTACTCGTCGCGATTGACGCCTCTCACGGCCACCTCCGACAGTGTGTTGGCCCCTCGCCATCGCCAGATACGATTTGCGCGCAGTAGGACCAACACCCCGTTGGCTCGCGACTCCAGCGTGCCAACATGCACGCCAGCATTGCGGCAACGGACTAGCACTCGCAGGCCAACATCTGCCTGTCGTACATACTCCACACCGTCAACTGTAATCGTGTCGTTCATCGCCTGTGTCCTTCTGGCTTTCGCCTCTCGTGTTCGGTTGTCAAACAGGCCGCATCGCCTTGGTTAGGGCATCAGCCAGTTCCTTGTCGGTGTGCCCGGCGTGGTCCTGGCACAAGTGCTGCTTGCCAGTTCCGCAGTATCGCCACCCAGCATTCCTCTGGAAGCCAGGAACGCCTTCAGCCGTCAGCGTGTTATTGCACCCGGGCCAGTCGCACTTGAGTTCCCATATGGGCGGCTGCGGCACTACCTTATCGCCATCGTCGAACACCTCGGCTCGTGACACCTTGTTTAGGACGCTCATCTATAGGTCTCCAGTAATTGTATCGGTCTGGTTGTGTCAGGCTTCATCATCAGTCCTTCTGGCTTTCGCCTCTCGTGTTCGGTTGTCAAAGGGAATTCGCCGCGGCGTTCGCCAACTTGGACACCTCCTCCCATGTCTCCCATTCAGCCTT
>SDBU01000676.1_pt1 | contig 48331 bp, 78 predicted proteins | sample 2277071 | NCBI WGS metagenome assembly SDBU01 (sample SAMN10397929, study PRJNA504765) | marine sediment metagenome | isolation source: marine sediment core GS08_GC12, 126 cmbsf | place: Arctic Ocean: Gakkel Ridge, Loki's castle | collected 2008
CTGAAACGACCTTCATACCGGCTTCGAGGAGGACTATTAGAAATACGGAAGCTCTGCAAAGACAAACGAATGTGTATTATCGGAAACGCGGATTCCGTATTAAAGAAAAAGAAGAACATCGATGGCTACGATATCATAGGTAGGATGAATAGAGGGAAGCCCGTAGGAAAGGAAAAGTATATTGGTAGTCGTACAGATATCCTCTTCCTAAGTACCGGAATGAGCCGAAAAAGCATTGAAACATCATACGGTCAAGGCCTTGTATTTCCCGAATTAAAGCTTCCGATTATCTGGATGACGGCTAATCATCGGCTTGCTCATGCTTGGATATTAAGGAACGCGATTCAGAATCCGAAGAAGGACTGGGGAGAACTCCATGAGAAACTAAAGATAAATCCTACTACCGGAATGATGACCTTGAAGTTCGTTCTAAAGTACCTAGATTTTCTAAGCCTTGATATTTACGGCTTCGATTTCTTCACTACGAAGACTTGGTACAATACTAAAGTCGATAGTGGACAGAAGCATTCCGGAGAAAAAGAAAAGGTCCTATTCTTTAAAATGATAAAAGATAGACCGAATGTAAGGTTCATACAATGAAGATTGCAATCGTCGTAAACGACAAAAGACGGACTATTCGATGTCCTGAAGAAAAACGTCCGTTCCTTTGGGCAGAGAAATGGGTAGAAATGTGCAAAGCTAATTCTATTACATACAGGAAATTCGATAGCTTCGATCCTGATTTCATTGACAAGCTGATAGCTTACAATCCTGATCGTACTCTATGGCGAAGTATCGGTAATACGTTAATGAAATTCAAAGACGAAGGACAACGGCAGTTACTCGATATAGCCGGTCTAAGAGTAGTTCCTAACTGGAATACTCATTATCTATACGATCATAAAATACGGCAGACATATCTTTTTCAGCTTACCGGTATCCCGCATCCGGAGACGAAGATATTCTTCAACGAATCGTATGCTTTAAAGTATATCGATAAAACAGAATATCCGTTCGTAGTAAAAGCCGACGGTGGAGCCGGAGGAAAGAGCTTCAGGTTCATTGAAAACAAAGAACAAGCCTTAGATCTTATTTATGAAATCTTCCGGAAAAGAGGCAAATGGACCGGACGTGAATACGAAAGTTCTATACTTTATGCTCAAGAATATATACCTGCACCTGGCGTCTGGCGAATCTGGATGTTCTTAGACAAAGTTGCTGTCGGAATGTTCGTTAATAATGCTGTCGGAACTCTGAAGGCAAGCGGTGCCGGTAAGATGTCTTATCCTCCTGTTCCGAAAGAATTGCTTAATATGACAATGAAGATTAATAGAGGTCTTCGATTAGATTGGTATATGTACGATATAATTTGGAGTAAAAAACATAAGAAATATCTTATCCTTGAGATTACAGATACAGTTGATGATAGAGATCGGAAGAATAGAAAAGAAACTATCTACAGAATAGAAAATGATTGGATTGTAAGACCTGGCAAACTTATGCCTCCGGAAATTATCTTCAACCTGTTCGTACTAGAGGATATGCAATGATAGTAACTATAGCTATTCCTATCGTTTCGTTTGACCGGCTACACCTCTTAGGAGAGGAAATCGAATCAATTAAACTAGGTATCTATCAAGATGTCAGCATTATCGTAGTTGTAGACGGAAACGCAGACCTATACGAAGCTATACAGAAGAAATTTCCTAGCCTTAACGGTATAATCCTGAACGAGAAACGTAAAGGCTGGGTTTATTCTACGAATCGAGTTTTTATAGCATTCGAATCAGACTATTATATTTACGGTTCTGACGATCTTATCTTCCCTCCGGATTGCATCGAAAATGCTATGGCGACGATGCGGGAAAAGTTTCCTGACGGCTACGGTGTTGTTACTTTAGGTAGAAGACATAAAGCTATTTTCGGTCTAATCGGCAACAAGTGGGTAGAACATTTTCCTGCTCGGCAAGTATTCTGTCCTTACTATACGCATTACGGTGCTGATCCGGAACATTCAGCGTTTGCTCATAAGATAGGAAAGTTTGCTTTTCCTCCGGATAGAGAAAGTCAGGTTAAGCATCATCGGTTAAACGACGGCACGAGGAGGTTCGCTAGAACGTCGAGAAGTAAGGACCTTACTTTGCATAAAGATCGGCAAGCAAGAAACCGATTATGGGGAGTTAATTTCGATAGATGATTAAAATCTACTGGGTTCCTCGACATACCGAGAATCGTGAATCTATACTTATCGGTCAAGGTCTTGCGAATAATCCTAGAGTAGAACTTGTCGATAATCATGAAGACAGCGATTTCATCTTTCATTTTTATTATAGAAAACATAAAGAGCGAGAAAAGACGAAGGAAGTCGAAGCCTTTTATCCGGACTTTCCTAGAGACAAAACCGTTATGATAGACTACCACGATAATCCGAACTGGTATTGTCAAGTTCCTTCCTTTGCGTATTTTAAAAGAAGCTGGGTTGAGAGCGTAAATAGAAGACACTATACCGTTAGACGACCCATTCAACATCCTCCTTATATGCATCCTTTGACGATGGCTATTATGGATGAATTCGTTGTCGAGGAAGATCTTAAGAGAGATGTAGTCCTTTCCTGTACTGTAAGAGAAAAAGAAAAACGAGGACATATCGATAGGATTAGAGTTCTACGTCTTTTAGAACAGATGAACATCGAAGGCAACGTACAGATAGGACAGCTTAACAAAGGCAACATGAAACGATTTAACGACTACGACATGAAGCATTATTTCAGGTATTTAAAAAGAAGCCGGATAGTCGTAACCTGCAATCCTAGTAAATGGGAAGGCGATCACCGAACGTGGGAAGCCTTTGCAAACGGAGCGCTTGTCTTCGTCGATAGGACGTTGACGCCTTTAGTTCATCCTCTAGTCGACGGCAAGCATTGTATCTTCTATGATTTGTCGGATTATGGGCTTCGAATACTACGAAATAAGATATTGTATTTTATAGAAGAAACTAATCATGCAGAAGATGTCGCGCGCGTAGGCCACGAATTTACGATGAAATATCATAGGACCTCGAACAGGATAGACGAAATTCTGGATATAATAACATGACTTTAATGACTAGCTTTCACAAGATTCTTGTTACCGGACCACAACGATCGGGTACTAGAATAGTAGCTAAGATGATTGCTCATGACAATAAAATTCGATATGTATCTGAACAACAAGTCAGAATAAAAAGCATGAAAAAAGCAAATCAGTTTTTAAGCCTAGATGAACGACTTGTTATTCAATGTCCTGGCTTATGTCATTGTATTGAAGAATTAGCAAGCGCAACCGTATTGATAGTTATAGTAGTTCGAAACGTCAAAGATATAATTGCTTCTCAATCAAGGATTGGATGGACTAGATTTGAAGGTGGAGAATTAAGAAAATACGGAAAGACATCCGGCATTATTTCAAAAGTAAGATATGCATACTGGGAAATGCAAAAAGAACTGATACCTAATTGGCTTGAAGTCAAATATGAAGATCTGAAAGACCATCCTATGTTCGTTCCGAAGAAAGAAAGACAGGATTTTAAATGGAATCAAACCGAAAGGATTCATAAGGAGGCAACGTTATGAATACAAGAATTTTTAATCAACTCATGAAACAACCTGGACTAAAACAAGAGCCGACAGAATGGAAATTATTCCTAGACTTCTGTTCGGCATGGCTGAAGGAACAGAAGATTAAAGATCCGGTAGTCGTAGAACTAGGAATCCTGAACAACCGGCAGAAGGCGTTCTACGAACAGTTATTCGAAGCCGAACATATCGGTATCGAGATATCAAACGAGCGAAGTACTCCTGATATTTGCGGTAATACGCATCATACGAAAACGATCGAAGCGCTGAAAAGAAGGCTCGGAACAAGATCGATAGATATCCTATTTATCGATGCTTCTCACTTCTATGACGACGCGATGTTAGACTACGAAATGTACGCTCCGCTCTGTTCCGGACTTGTAGTATTACACGATATCGAAACGTATCGAGGCACAGGAAGGAAATCATCTCAAGTCTGGAAGTTATGGGATCAACTGAAGGAAGGATTTACGGCTTATCCGCTTATTTCGATATTTAAAAGACGTAACAGAGGCAATCAAAGAGGGATAGGAATAATAAAGAAATCCTAGTATCCGTAAGTTCACAGGAAAGAAATGAAGAAATTCGTTATGTATTCGGCTCGGTTCGGTTCGCCTGGACGGTTTAAGGAACATACTAATTCTATACCGGACGTAGATAAACTTTACTTTACGGACTTAAATATTCGTACAGGTTGTAATCAAACGATATTAACAGGCAGGGATCACGTCGTTAAGAATACTTTTTACGATGTAGTAAAAATGAACTTAGAGAATATATCCGGTTCGCCGATCAAGAGACAGCGATACGTTAAGATCTGTATTCCTGACGAGATCTTCGATAACTACGAGTATAGCGTTTACGTAGATATTAAGCGTCCGGTTCACGTCGATTTCGATTGGATGTTAAGTCATCTGAAACCCGATTCCGATATTGTACTAAGACAGCATCCGGCGAGGAATTGCGCCTACGACGAAGCGAACTTTTTACTTAGAAAAGGAAGATATGATAACGGATCTATTCGTAATCAAGTAGACCACTATAAGAAGGCAAACTTTCCTATTAATTACGGCCTCTATAGTTCGTTTCAAATTTTTAGACGGCATACGAAACGGCTAAAAGAATGTATGCGTTATTGGTGGAAACAGGTAGAAAAGTTTTCATATAGAGACCAGATAAGTCTTCCGTACATCGCGTGGACTCAAGCGATGAACATTTCTATAATTCCGAGGCGGAAACGATGAACGGCATTACTTTCATTACGCCTACAGGGAGTAGGCCTCTAGCTTTTTCCCTCTGTCAGAACTGGATAAAGAATCAGACCTTACAGCCGGATTTATGGATCGTTATCGACGACGGAAAGACGCCTACGAAGCCGGTTATTTCCTTAAGGGAAATTCTTTATCTGAGAAGAAATCCTTCAAGTACCGATCCGAAACATACGCTTCTCGTAAATCTTCAAAAAGCATTGCCGTATATTAAAGGCGATAAAATCCTATTCATAGAAGACGACGAATACTACGCTCCGAAATTTGCGGAAACGATATCGGCTAAACTCGACGAACACGAAGTTGTCGGAATCAATAACGCTAGATATTACTATCTACCTACGTATGCTAGTTGCAGAGTTGGGAACAAGAAACATGCAAGCCTCGCTCAGACGGCCTTCCGGAAGTCGTTCCTACGGGAATTTTCTCGGCTAGTAGACGCAGAGACAGGCGCGCTTGATATGAAGCTCTGGAAAGTAATTACGGCTACGAATCGAGGGCATCTTTTCCTCGACGACGCCGAACCTCTATACGTAGGCATGAAAGGCTTACCAGGACGGCGAGGTAGAGGAGGAGGCCATACTTCAGGATCTTGGAGATATCAGCAATCTTTCCTTGACGCGAATAAACGGCTTCTTCGATACTGGATTCCGGACGACGATGATTTCAAGGTCTACTTAGATTTAATGGCAGGAAAATTAAGAACAAGGAACTGCTATTCATATTTCAAGGTAAGAGAACAATGAAACTCGTTATCTTAACGTGCGATACTCATAGTTGGATTATACCGATCTTTAATTATTTTTATAAGAAATACTGGCCCGATAGTCCGTATCAGATTAAAATAGTAACCGAAACAAAGCCTGTCGACGGCGACGTTTTTTATGCCGAAGAAGAATCGTGGTCGACTAGATTAATTAAATATCTTAAGCAGTCTTCGGATGATGAATTCTTAATTACTTTAGAAGATTATTTAATCAAATCAACGGTAGATACCTTTAGAGTTAAATTAGCCGAAAACCTTTGTAGCGATAACGTAGGATACGTCCGGTTAAGTAACGGTCCGTATAAATATTTTAGAAAGCATACCGCGCATTCTTTTCCTATTAATGGCTTTAGGCAATATCCGGTTAGAGATCGATTTTCAATGGTAGCGCATATGGCGTTCTATAAGAAACAATTCCTTCTTGATGTTTTAGAAGAAGGAGAAGATATCTGGCAGGCTGAAAATAACGGTACATCAAGGCTTCGAAGATTAGATTCTAAGTGGGAAGTCTTTTGGCCCGAGATTAACGTTGTCGACTACGCACAGAACGGAGGACTAATAAAGAAAGGATTATTTCGGCCCATAGTTCTATCGTGGGCGTTAGCAGAATTAGCAAACGATAGAGGATCTTCTAATGAACTTATGATACTTCAAGAAAAAATAAATCAAGGACTAGCAAAATGAAGCATTCAATTCATGACCGGTTTCCCTTCTATCATCCGGAAGCCGTAGAATTCCTAGCTTCGATTATAAAGCCTGACTGGAAGATATTAGAAACCGGATGCGGAAGTTCAACTATCTGGTTTGCAAGCAAAGCAAAGTACGTCGTTTCTTATGAACATTCTTATTACTGGTTTAAAGAAGTCAGGAAATTGCTAATAAAAAGAAAGATTAGAAATGTAGGATTTTGGTTGAAACCGAATTATACGACGGACGGAATATTAGGACACGAAAAAGATGAATTTAATTTAGTTGCCGTCGACGGCAATCGTCAAAGTCGGAATCGTTCCGTTCAGACTGCAATTCCTTTTCTAAAATCCGGAGGTTATTTACTGCTTGACGATTCTGAAAATAAACATTATACCAAAAGTATAGTCCTATTGAATAAATGGGAAGCTAGAATATTCAGCAAAAACTTTCATCATGAAACGACAATCTGGAGGAAACCATAGATGTCTAAGATCTTAGTAACCGGTAGTAACGGTACAATCGGCATCCCTTTAGTTAAAGAATTACGAAAGCAAGGCCATGAAGTATGGGGATGCGATTTAGTACATCATTACGGAGATCATTACATAAGAGCCGACATATCAAAGTACCGGCAGGTAGAACGGCTATTCGATAACGACTACGATTATGTTTATCATCTCGCAGCTGAATTCGGTAGGATTAACGGCGAAGAATACTACGAAAACCTATGGCAGACGAACGTAATCGGGACAAGAAATATCTTAGAATGGCAGAAGAAAAAAGGATTCAAATTGATTTTTACAAGTTCGTCTGAGATCTACGGCGATAGATATTCCGGTGCTTATGAAGAAGTCCTTCCTCTTTCTCAGCCTATCTTTCAGTTGAATGATTATGCAATAACAAAGTGGGTAAACGAAATTCAAATCATGAATTTCGAAAGACAACATGGAAACGAATGCGTACGATTACGGTTATTCAATGCTTACGGTCCAGGAGAATTTTATCATAATTACCGAAGCGTTGTTTGCCTGTTCTGTTATCGAGCATTATTTGATATTCCTTATAAAGTATACATGAATTATCACAGAGTTTTTATGTATATCGATGATATCATTCCTACAATAGCAAGAGTCTGTACGAAATTTATTGACGGAGAAGTCTACAATATCGCTGGTCAGCAATATCGAAGCGTTGACGAATTAAGCAAAATAGTCTTAGATTATCTAGGAAAAAATAACAAGCTTGTTAAATATTTAACTGAAGATAAATACAACGTTACAAACAAACGAGCAAATATCGATAAGGCTAGACTTACGTTCGGTTATAATCCAGGTACGTCGTTAGAAGTCGGCATTCCGAAGACAATCGAATGGATGAAGAAGGTCTATAAATGAAGAAAAAAAGATTAAGGATAATATTCGTCGTAGGCGCGCGCCCGAACTTCGTGAAAATTGCACCTCTGATTAGAGAAGCTTCAAAATATTCTGATCGATTTGCTTGGACCTTAGTACATACCGGACAACACTATGATGAAAAAATGTCGGCAGTTCTTTTCGACGATCTTTCTTTGCCGGAGCCTGGCGTCTATCTCGGAGCAGGTTCAGGAACTCACGCGGTTCAGTCGGCAAAGATTATGGTTGAATTCGAAAAAGTCTGTAGAAAGGAAATGCCCGGCTTGGTTGTCGTCGTAGGAGATGTTAACTCTACGCTGTCCTGCGCGCTTGTAGCTTCGAAGCTAGGTATATCTATCGCCCACGTCGAAGCAGGCTTGAGAAGCTACGATAAGACTATGCCGGAGGAGATAAATCGTATAGTTACAGACCATTTATCTGATTATCTCTTCGTAACCTGTATCGAAGCTAGCGGAAATTTAATGGACGAAGGTATTCCGTTAGAAAAGATATTTTTCGTAGGCAATACGATGATAGATTCTTTGTTAAGCAACGTAGACAGAGCAAAGGATTCACTTCTTTTAGGAAGATTAGGATTAAAAAAATACGGACTTGTAACGCTTCATCGACCTTCGAACGTAGATAATCCGGAAACGTTAAAGAAGATTTTAGATACGCTTGAAATACTTGCTTTGACAATTCCGTTAGTCTTTCCGGTTCATCCTAGAACTCTAAAACAGATGCAAAAACAAAGGCTACCTTCAGGCGTTATAACCTTACCTCCTGTAGGCTATTTAGATTTCCTTTCCTTGATGTCTAGCGCATCGATCGTCTTAACGGATTCAGGAGGCGTTCAGGAAGAAACGAGTATTCTTGGCGTACCTTGTCTAACCTTGCTTGATAAAACAGAAAGATCGATTACCGTAAGAGAAGGAACTAATTTTATAGTCGGAACGAATCCTGCAGTAATACTAAAAGTTGCAACCGATGTACTGCAGGTAAAATTCAAGAAGAAGAAAATTAAATACTGGGACAACAAGGTTGCCGAAAGGATTTTAGGAGTATTAAGTTCATGAATAAGAAAGTTTTCATAACAGGAATTGCCGGATTTCTAGGAAGTCATTTATCTGACGATAATATTAATCAAGGCAATATCGTTAGTGGATGCGATAACCTCGTAGGAGGCTACAGAGAAAACGTACCACTCGTAGTTGATTTCCAAGAAGCTGACTGTACGGATTTAAGAGCTATGAAAACTCTACTAAAAGACGTAGAGGTAGTCTATCATTGTGCGGCTTATCCGCATGAAGGATTAAGCGTATTTTCTCCCAGCCTTATTACGAAGTCTATCTATCAAAGTACGGCAACGGTCCTGACTGCTTTTATTCAGAACAAAGGAAAACGATTCGTCTTTCTTTCTTCGATGGCGCGGTACGGAATAAACGTAGTTCCCTTTACCGAAGATATGACGCCGAATCCACAAGATCCGTATGGAATATCTAAGTGGGCTGCAGAAGAATTAGTAAAGCTAATGGCAAGAATCTACGGATTCGAATACGTAATCGTAGTTCCTCACAATATTATCGGACCTCGGCAGAAGTATGACGATCCTTTCCGGAACGTAGCTTCTATCTTTATTAACAGAATGCTTCAAGGAAAACAGCCTATTATCTACGGCGACGGCAAACAGAGAAGATGCTTTTCCTTCGTTTGGGATTGTATCCTACCGTTAAGGAAAATAGGCAGTCGAAACAACGTCGTTAGCGAAACGATAAACATCGGACCGGACGAAGAATATGTAACTGTACTTCAACTAGCTGAAATAATAGCCGGTCTACTAAACTTTGATTTGAAGCCGATTTTCATGCCGGTAAGACTTCAAGAAATAAAAGAAGCTACTTGTTCAGCCGATAAAGCAAGAAGGCTACTAGGATATGAAACTAAGTATTCTCTCGAAGCCGGATTAAAAGAAATGATTGACTGGATAAAGAAAAAAGGCCCACGACCTTTCGATTATCATTTAGACATAGAAATAGTAAATGAAAAAACTCCGAAAACGTGGCTTGATAAGTTAATGTAAGGAGGCCTAAATGAGTTTAGGATGGTTTGATGACCTAGACAATGCAAAGCTTTACTTTACGGCTGAACGTCTAGTAACGACTGCCTGGGATGCCTTATCTGATGACGATACGATGACTAAAGCTATAAAGAATGCCTACAATCGGATTTATCATGACCCTAGATATGCCGTACCGACTTATGCCGATGCTACAGCTGTTCAGTTAGTAATCCTTAAAATAGTTAACGGTGAAATGGCTTATTATCTAGCACAGCATTTAGAGGACGAAGATAGAAGAAAAGGATTGCAGGCACAAGCTACGATTGAAGCTGGAATAGTACAGGAAAAATATGACAAGGATAAACTCGGCGAACTTCCCGTTCCTCCTATTGTAGATGCTTTATTAGAGGCAGAAGGCTTTGTAACTGAAAAGGTATTCGGCATGGTAAATACAGATCGCGACGAAGACGAATCCGTTGATACGAAGGTCGATGATTTTTAAAGATGGCTGAAAGAATTGGGCGTATTCCTTTAAGAGGTCGAGTTGAAGAACTCGAAAGGATATATAGAGTGATAGAAAAAGAAATCAAGAACGACTTACTAATGATAGACGTTGGAAACTATCAAGAAGTAAAGGCTGTCAAAACACAAGAGAAAATTGATAGGCTAATAAAAATGTTAAATCGGTCGGCAGTGAAATGGTCGAAAGCTGCCGTTCCAGAAGCTTACGATAAAAGCCATGAAATCGCTAAGACAAGATTAGAGATTATCGGCGCAGAAAAAGATAGAGAATTTCTAGAAAAAACACATCAACGAACCGTTGAAAAAGAAGTAGACGAAACTATAGATACATTGATCGCTGCCGATCTGAGTATAAGGCTTACCGTAGGATCGTATCTTTATCTTGTCCGGCAGTCAGCACTAGGACTTATGCAGATTCAAGAATTCGATTTCAGAGATGAAGAATTCATTGCCGATCTTTTAGACGATGCTATAAGAAGCGGACAGACTAGAAATCAGGCAAAGAAATTAATTACAGATTATATAAATTCCGAAGTCGGCGAAGGTAAATTTATTCAGATAAGAGGAAGAAACTATAATATGAGTAAGTATGCCGACCTCGTTGCTAAGACGAGATTAAGAACGGTACAAACGAAGGCCGTTCTTAATTCCTGTAAGCAGTATGAAAACGATTTGGTAGAAGTCTCGGTTCACGGTACTACGTGTTTAATTTGTATTCCGTACGAGGGTAACGTCTATTCGTTATCGGGAAAAGATTCAACGTACCCGTGGTTAGATGCTTATCCTCCGTGGCATCCTCGTTGTCAACATCACATCAGACCGGTATCAATAGAAGCAATTGCATGGAGGCTAGCGGGCTAATGCTTAGATCCTACATGAAAGATGATATAACCGTTCTCTTCGACGAAGGAGAAGGCGACTTTCAAGAACCTCTAGCTACGCTTGACATTGATATGAAAGCATATATTAAATGGAAAACTCATTGGGTACGGAATCAGGCTGGTGAAATGGTTGTTTCTAAGGGAATGGTGTATATCATTTACGATCGTCTTTTGAATCATAAAGATAAGCTTAAAATAGAAGGAGTTGAATACGTAGTTTTAAACCTGGGTGAAGGCAAGGACTTTTCTCGAAATCATCAAGAGGTATATATTCAATGAGTCCGGAAACAGGCTTTAATCTTAATTGGTCGGAATTCGATAGGAAGTTTTATGACTTAGTAGAAAAAGCGATTCCTGGTGATGCTCAGAAAGGATTACGCAAAGCTATGAATGAAGTACTAAGAGATTCAATAGAACTACCTCCGCAAGCTCCGAAAGAGATCGGCGATTTGTGGGGTTCTACTGCGGGTACGGTCAAGGTAGAAACGAAGTATAAGAAATTATCCGCAAGCGGTGGATTTAATATCAAGTACGCCCGTCGACATCATGAAGTACCGCCTGGTACTTTTAAATATACTACAGATAAAGGAGCGAAACAGCCTGGACCGAAATTCATGCTATCAAAAATGATTAATTACGGTAGAAAGTATATGGGAATCGTAGCAGACGTAATAAGGAATCGAGGTAGATGATTCAAGAAATAACTGATTTTATTGCCCTTAAAGCAGGTCTGACAAGAGATACAGATCTCTTTGCCGGTCATAGACTATCAGATACAATAGATGAATGCGATGTAGTTTTAGAATCTGCAGGTGGCGAGGTTTTTTTTGAGCTTCCTGAAAGAGCCGATATTGTAATTCAGGTATTAAGTAGAGGTAAGACATATTTTACTGCACGCGCGCGCGCCTACGTTATTTACGATGCTATTTTCAGAAATCTTATCTACGGTTCTGCCGGATGGACATTACCGATAGTAACGGTAGGTCAGGAATATGAAGCACAGACAATAACTCCGTTGGCAGTACCTCAATGGATAGGAATAGATGAAAAGAAAAGATATGAATTTAGTGTAAATTATATATTTATAATTAAAAAGCTTTAAACTTAATAGGATAAATCTTTCTATCCTAATTAAATAAGTTATTTTTTTGGAGGGCTACATGAGCAATCCAGTCAAAGACATTGGCCCATGCGTTGTTGTTTGGGATGGTGCAGAAGTCGACGGACCGGCAGTAACATTTCACAAGACGTTCGGTGGGGTATTTTTCCGTTACGAAGAACTACAAGTTCCGGTCAAACGCGATCAAGCCGGTGAAACTGAAGTAAGTGCGGTAACTACAGGCGTTACTAATCCTGAATTAGAAGTTCCTTTAACTCAAGAAGATTGTGCTAGGCTACAGCGTTGTTTTGCAAATGCAGTTGCTGGTTCTACCGGAGGAGTTGATTATCTGAAGGTTCGTAATCCCGTTGGTAAAGATATCTTTCCTTTCGCAAGGCAGGTCATTGTTAAGAGAATCGAAGACGGTATTGTCTCTACAACTCAAGGTGAGTGGCTGTATATTCACAGAGCATTTCCACGCATTACAATGGAACAGGGTTGGGACAATACTGCACAGAGAACAGTTAAGGTAATGTTCAAGGGATATCCTGACGATATCAGTGGTAGACAGCACGAAATGTGGAGATACGGACCTGATTGATGAGTGAAGAAAAACTCGTATTAAATACGAAGAAAAGCCTTTACGATCCGATCGAAGTTGAAATTGACGGACAGGTTTATCAGAGCGCAAAGACAACTAAAGCTGTAATAAAAGAAGTCGATAAAATTGATGAACAAATTGTAAAGAATCCAGGTAAAGATGAATTCCTTTACAAAGCGATTCAACTTCTCTTTGATATCGATCCGAAAATCCTAGATAAACTTGATAAACGTGAAGTAGAAGATATCTATACTTTTTCGAAGAAGCGATTTTCTGAAATTGAAGCACAGAGAGTAGAGATAATAACAAGTTCATTAGGAAAAATCTGGCAGGGAAAAGTACCTCAGAAAGTAAAAGGAAAAATCCCTTCCGAGAAGAGGTCTGGCGACAAACAGTAATTCTTATTGCTAAAGAGTTTCCAGGCCAATTTCCTGGTGAAGAGCTTTACAACCTAGACGTCAGAGATGAACTTCGTTGGGTTATAGAGGCGCGTAGAAAGCAGTTATTAAGAGATCTTTCTATGCTTGAGATGACTTCTCTTTCATATCGTGGAGGACAGCAGACGCAGAGAATTCATAACGATATGCTTAACGAGTATTATGCACTTATCGGGATAGATAGAAAGAGGGAGGAAATCGAAGCGAACTGGGAAGCTTTGAAGATTCAAAAGAGAGGATAATATGGCTTTTGATGTCGGTGCAATAGTCGGGAGGCTTGAACTTAAGAAAGGTCAATGGGACCAGTCTATCAAGAGTGTTAAGGCAGATCAGAAAAGTTTATCTGGGCTTGTCTTAAGAAATAGCCAGCAGTTCAAGCAGATGGGCCGAACTATGACCATAGCAGGTACGGCAATTGTAGGTACTGTCGGAATAATGGTAAATGCTTTCGCAACGTTCGATCATGCTATGAACGAATCCCTCGCTATTATGGGCGATGTTTCTGATGAGATAAAAAAAGATATGGCTGACGCAGCCTTAGAGATGTCTACGAAGACGATATTCGCTGCTAAAGAACTGGCGAAAGCCTACTTCTTCTTAGCCTCGGCCGGTATGGACGCAGCGCAATCAATAAAAGCTTTGCCGGTAGTAGCTAAGTTTGCACAGGCTGGAACATTCGACTTGGCTACGGCAACCGATCTTTTAACCGACGCTCAAACCGCTCTAGGATTGTCGTCTAAAGATGCTATAGAAAATCAAAAGAATCTAATCGAAGTTTCCGACGTTTTAGTAAAAGCTAATACTCTTGCAAACGCTTCAGTCCTACAGTTCTCAGAGGCTTTAACTAACAGAGCAGCGGCATCTCTTGTTGCTGTAAATAAAGAAATGTATGAAGGCGTTGCCGTCCTTGCTGCCTTTGCTGATAAAGGAGTTAAGGGGCAGATAGCCGGTACGCGATTAGCTATGATGTTGAACGCTCTTGATGTAGCAGCCATGAAGAATAAAAAGGCGTGGGAAGAAAACGGACTTGCGCTCTTCGACGCTGATGAGGAAATGCGAAGCATTGGTGATATTATCGGGGATTTGGAAGTTAAGTTAGGTACTATGACAACAAAACAGAAGTCGGCAACTCTGGCGGCACTTGGATTCAACGTTAGAACGAAAGCTTCTATCCTGACATTAATGGGTTCGTCAGAGAAGATAAAGCAATGGACAGAAGACCTGAAAGATGCCGGTGGGACTACAGAAGAAGTAGCCGATAAGCAACTACAGAGTTTAATCAATCAGTTTAAAGTCTTGAAAAACGAGATTACAAAAGCTGCGATATCTGTTGGAAAAACTCTAGGTCCTGCGTTAAAGGATTTAGTCAAAGACTTAAAAGGTACGGTAGGGAAAGTTACGGAATGGATAAAAGCACATCCGAAGCTGACTGAAGTTATTGTAAAATCTGTTCTTGCTTTTGGTAGTTTACTGATGGTTCTAGGACCATTGATGATGATGTTACCTGGACTTATCGCTGCCGGTCCTCTAATCGGCGCAGCCTTCACGGCTATGCTCGGACCTATAGGCCTTGTCGTTATCGGATTAACAGCGTTGGCCACATGGACGAATCACGTTATTAATCTATCGAAAAAAAGAATGGACGCAGAAATGGATGCGATGGTTAATTCAGCAACGGGTCATGCTGAAATGTGGGCGTTAAGAAAAAAATTAATTGCTAATGAAATCGTTACCGTCGAGGAATGGGGAGAGATCTACGAAAAACACGGAAGAAGCCATAAGCGAGTTATGATAGCGATGGCGAACTCGCCGGAATACGCTTTTATAAGAGAAGAATTAGATAAGCTGAAAGAAGCGAAAGAAGAAGCTGGGAAAGCTGACGACGACCTAACGGCTATTCTTCGAGAGAATTCCGAAGAAATTATAAAGCTTACCACTACGATGGTCGACGAGATTATGCGAGCCACCTTAGACGAATTCGAATATAGAATCTGGACGGCACGACAAACCTACGAAGAAAGAAAAGCTCTATTAGAAGCGGAAGCAGCAGATGAGCGGGCTTTCTTCTTAGCTAAAAAAGCGTTAGACGTCGAATTAGCTGCGATAGATAAAGAAAGAACGATAAAGATACAGGAAGAATGGAATACACGTTCTCTAGCGTTACAGGCTGCGATTGATGAAGGATTCGAAGCCGAAAAAACAGCAATGGAAAAAGTTCAAACACTTCGTGAAGGCTACACAAATACTATAATGGAACTTACTCTAACTGAAAAGGATTATCGATTATGGGCTTTAGACGAATGGTATAACGCTGAACTCAAGAAGGTCGGGACAAGTCTTGAAGCTAAGTTAGACTTAGAGAAGGCGTATGCTTTAAAAAAGAAGAACCTTGATTCTGGTATAGTAACGAATCAAATGTCTCTGTTCGAGAAAATAGGGACGGCATCGATTATAGCTCTAGGACAGTCGAAAGCGGGTGCGATCGCCCAGGCGATTATGAGTACGTACGCCGGCGCAGCGAAGACGATCGAGATGTTAGGTATGCCGTGGGCTATTCCTTTCGTAGCGATGGCGATTTTTACGGGACTTAAACAGGTGGCGGAGATTAGAAAACAGTCTATTCCCTCGGCTGCAAAAGGAGCTTTCCTAACAACGCCGACTGTAATCGAAGCCGGCCACGGACCGATAGGCGAACTCGTTTCTCCCGTTCCTATGATGCAAACTGTTTTCAGGGAAACGCTTCGTGAAACAGGCGCAGGCATGAAGGTGAACTTGAATTTTTACGGTCCGATAATATCAACTACAGGCTTATCGGATAGCGATATTGATAGGGCAGCTGAATATTTTCTTGAAAAAATGAAAGACGAGATCGAAAGATATGGGAGTAAATTAAATGGCTAGAGTATATCTAGGTCCGGAAGGAAGTGAAACTCGTTTACCCGACTTAACGTTCTTGGGTAGTCCTCCTTCGTGGCCGGTATCTACGAAGAAGGTAGCGGAAAAAGTACAGATGTCAGACGGTAGTTTTAGATGGGCGTTCTTCGGGACGAAAAAAGTATTTCAAATAGAATATAGTTATCTTACTAGCGCGGAGCTTACGATACAAAAAGACCTAAACGAACTGAATCAAATTCTTCGCTTTAGGAATAGTAACGAAGAAAACGTCTGGTACGAAGTTGTTATGACTGGTTTTTCTCACGAACCATCTAGGATGGATATACGCCAACTTCAAAGATATAAGACGAGCTTTGCTTTGGAGCAGATATAAAATGCAAGCACTTGGTGCTGTAACCGTTGGCAACCTTCTTGCGGTCGGTCAGCAACCGTTGATGAAGATTGAAATCTACGTAGGTGCTGCGTGGGTAAATCTTAATTCGCTCGCTACGGAGAATTATATTAAAGATGCCGGAGCCTCTTTAGGTGGCGCGACGATGACTCCTAATCCCGTAGCGGGTAAATGGAATGCTGGCGTATTTAATCAGGACGGTATTTTTCATCCCGATCATCCTACGTCGGCCTATAGCGATTATCTTAGAACGGAAAGATTAGCTAGATTATCTATCGGTGGGATTTATGCGGGAGTGCCGAAATACTGGCCACGAATAATCGGTTATATGGATATACCGAAATTTAGTGCACCTGATTATAGCGTAGCTATTAGTGGTGGAGATTATATGAAGCGACTGAAGGAAACAGAGTTGAGGATGCCTAATAATTATTGGGGTGATCACGAGCATTTTACGTCTATTGATTCCGACGGCGAACAGGGTGCGGAAATTTACGCTCAAACAGATGCGATGGATACCGCAGACGACGGCACTGGACCTTATAATAATATCGGTACTTGGGTTGCTACGAATTGTAATTTTGTTTCTTTTGCCGATGCTGGCTCGCCTTCGACTTTCTTTATCGGTAGATGTACTAATCAAACAACAAGTCCCGTAAGGCTTAATAACGTAAACGTTGGCGCAGCGGTAGCGGGCCAAATGTATCAAGTCAAATTCTATCATCGAATAGTAGGTGGAACGGGCGTCGTAGCAATTAGGCCGAAGATTATACAAGCTTCGGGTGTTTGCGTTTCTTTAACATATTTCCCTACCGATACGTGGACGGAAGAAACTTTTTATTTTACCGCTTTAGATACGGGAGTGATAGAGTGGAGGTTTCAACTTTTTCCTATAAGCGTCGATTTGCGATTAGATCAATTTTCTATCTTTTACTGGATTCCTTATTGGAAACAATACTACGCGATCGCCGACGTTAATACGACTGGTCCTTATTTCGTTACGATCGACGGAGATCCCGTCTGGCAGGGCGAAGTAGACGAAGGCTGGTACTACACCGAAGACGCCGAAGCCGGTCCGGACCCACCTTCTCACCCAGCTAGGATCGTTTATTTTGACGCAAATAAAACCGTTGCAGGTGGCCTCGATCTTATAGTCTATTATTTCTTACAACAGGAAGCCGAGGACGTCGTAGCGGACTTATTATATTTCGCCGGAGTAATCGATCCCGCTACCGGCGTTCCGTACGTAAGTGAGGCTGCAGCTCTTGCTAAATTAATAGCTCATGCGGAATATGTAGATCCGAATATTCAAATAGATAAAGTTTGGTTCGAACCTGGGTCGTCATGCCTAAAAGCGATAAAAAAGGTTTGTGAACTTTGTGATTATCGATTCTATTTCGACTATGACGGCGCGCCGGTTTTTAGACCGAAACCAGTATGGGGTGGAGCAGACTTTACGTTTACTAATCCGAGCCAGATAGCTTCGATAGATACCTATCAGTCTCGGAGTGAAATAAAAAATAGGGTAGTCATTAAAGGCGATAAAAGAGCTGAGCCGGTAAATAGAGAAGATACGATGCCTTCGTATTGGGAAGGCGAGAATAGCGATGCCGTTTCGATCGCGAACTACGGAGAGAGAACTCTATCGATTAATAATCATCTTTTTCAGTCACAGGGAATTATCGATGCTAGGTCCGCTTCTTTAGTCGCTGAATATAAAGATCCGAAATGGTATTCGAATCTTAAGATTCCTTTTAATGCCGTACCACTTGAACTCGGCGATAGTCTTCAGTGGGAAGAAAGGCTCAGCCCGACTCTAGATATAAGGCGAACGGGTATTATCAGAGATATAAAAATAGATAGTTTCCATACAACATATAAATGTGAGATCGTACCGATATTCTTAGATGATTTCGCTGACGGAGTACGTAATCCTAGTTGGACTGACGCTCCAAATAACGGAGTAATAACAGAAGCGAACGGCGTGTTAACTCTTTCGATAGCCGGTGGAGTAGACGGCGATTGGTGGCAACCGAATATTGAGAACGCTGCGTTTGCAACTATCAGTCCGAGTCCGTCCGCTATAATAGTTATTACGAAATTAAATAGCTATACAGTAAACCTCTTAACAAACGTAGGACTTATAATAGGAAATACTCTTACTATCCCAGATAACGCAGGGACTTATTGTTATTCTTTTATGAGAACTCGATCCGTTACCGTTAATGGCTTAGAAGTTATTAATGTCGGTATACTCGGCAGTCAGGCCTCAAATGGCGTAACTACTCTTCCCGTATGGCTTAGAATTAGAGCGACGGCGAAATCAGCACCGAATACGATTTATTTCGATTACAGTTTAAACGGAATGGATTGGACTAACTTACATTCAATAACTAATTTTACATGGAGTTTTGTCGGGCTTCACGCGAAGAACTGGGGACTTCCTTTAGTCGCGATTTCCGCTCCTTTTGAATTTTTTAGAATTGATTTATTTTAATTTTTTATAATATAAACTATTATGAAAATAAAGAAAGTTTTTATTACCGAAGCCGAATTAAACGCGCGCCTGGGAGGGTGGTCTCCCTCGGATGCGATCGATATCGGTGACGTCGGCGGATTAATTGCCGGCTCGATTCCCTTCGCTAATGCTACCGGCTTTCTAACGGAAAATAACGCAGCTTTTTTCTGGGACGATACTAACGAGCTTCTAAAAATAACTTCCGCGACTGCGTTACTGATCGATCTTTATCCAGGATTTACTGGTACTGGAAACGTATTAGGGATAACTCCAAGCGCAGCGATAGATACGATAGATGCCGTCTGGGAAGCGGTATTTATAGATGGCGATGCGTTAGATCCGAGCGCGATAGGTGTCGATTTACATGGAATTCACGTTGATTTTAGTACCGTAGACCTAACGAATAATCCTCATATAGACGGCATACACGTTATAGCTCCTGCTATGCTTTCCGGAATTCATGCTTTTCATTCTGATGGCGAGATTCATGTCGATATAGATGCGGCTGGTGGTGTTGCGGGCGAAACTTATACTGCATTGAACGTAATTATCGCCACCATCGGTTCTACAGGTGGCGATCTTCATGCTCTAGATGTTGCTCGAAGTGGTAATGGTAGTCTCTCAATAGCTGCTATCGGTACACATGAAGAAATAGATGTTATACATCAAGATATAGGAACGTTCGCTGCTGCCGATAAGATCTGGGAATACGATAACGACGGTCCTGGATGGACAGACGTAACGGCCGGAGTTGGAAGCATTTGGGATGATAAAGATGACCTACTTTACGTGGGCCATGCTTCTACGTTTTCAGAAATAAAGTTCATGTTCACAGTCGTGGCAACAAAAGACATGCACTTTAAATTCTACTTCTCGGAAGGCGGTGCGGTCTGGACCCAATTCTTTCCTGCTGATGATACCGAGGGTGCAACTCAGAATGGGAGCGTAAAATATACGGCCTCGTCTCTTGCAGCGTGGGCGGTAGAAACGGTAAACGGAACGGCTAATAAATACTGGATTCAGATAGAGCGGACGAGGACTTCTGGAACCGGACCGACGACGAGCGTAATGCAACAGTTAGCTCCGACTTTATACGGATGGGATAAGCTAGGCGCGATAACCGCCTTAACACTTTCCGCCGGTAATATTACAGATACGGGCGTAACGGCGACGAACTTAGCTGCAGGTACGATAGGAGAACGACCTGCCGGTACTGTTGGCGATATCCGATTTAATTCTACTCTCGGAAATTTTGAAATGTATACAGGTGCTTGGGAAAACGTTGGAGTAGGCGACGTAACCGCAACTGCAGTCCTAGCCGACCATACTCTTATTAGAGGCGACGGAGGAGCGAGAGGAATTCAAGACAGCGGTATCGATATCGACGATAACGATAACGTAACTCTTCCGGACGGCGCTGCTCTTAATCTTCAGGAAGACATAACTTTTCTCGGTGCTACGACTGAAAATCAAATCAAATTTCCCGATAATCTTCCCGATGCTCTTTCATTCTTGGAGGGAGCAAATCCTTATATGACCTTTATTACGACTAACGGAAGTGAAGTAATAAGCTTTGGTCATGATATCAGCATTGGGACGACAGATGCTTTAACATCAATCTATGTAAAGAAAAGTTCAACTGGGGGTAGTGGTGGAACTTATCCAGCCATGAGAATTATAAATACAAATACAGATATAACTGGGGGTAATTATAGCATAGCTGGTTCTGAGTGGGTGTCTGAAAATGATGTAAATGGAGTTTTTATGTCGCTCCTTGCTCTTTCATCTGCTGGAGCAGAATATGGACAAATAGGAACACTAACTGCTCACGATGTAATTTTTAAAGCGAATGGTGGGGAACGTTTGCGACTTCTTTCGGATGGCAAAGTAAAATTGGCTAGTATCGCAACTACTGATGCGGGGGATTACGACTTACGCTATGATGCAACTGATGGTATTGTCTACGACACATCTGATATGAGGCAAAAGGAAAATGTTGTTCCATTAGCCTATGGATTAGACACAATACTACAGCTTCAGCCCAGGAGTTATACTTATTACGTGGGATTAGCTGGTGTTAAAGAAGACAAAAAGACAAAGATAACAAAAAAGAAAAAAATAGAGATTACAGATAAATCAAAAGACTCTTTTGGGTTGATAGCTCAAGAAGTTTACGATATTATCCCCGAAGCAGTGTATAAACCTAAAGATGAAAAGACTGCTTTTTGGGGATTAAGATATAAGAAATTAATACCTATATTGATAAATGCAGTTAAGGAACTTAATACGAAGATTGAAGGCCTGGAAGCTCGGTTAAATAATTAGCTTGACATTCAAATCTCGTTTTATATAATAAGCGCAGAGGTAAGAGAAATGAAAATAGATGTAAATTATATCTTCTTAAATCTTGACGCGACGAAGATCCCCGAAGGTCCTCCAGAAATGGAAGAGATCGACGGTAAGCAAGTTCCGAAGAAAATCCCTCCTTTTAGGCTAAGAAAAATGTGCGCGAACGTCCTTCTAGGAAGTCGAGTAGAAGAAATTAAATGTCCTAGATGTAATACGCCATTCGAGAAGCCAGAGACGCTTACTGGCGAACAGAAGCTCGAAAGACTTGAACTCGCCCAGCGAATTTATAATTCAAAGGATGGACTCGTAGAACTAGGGACGAAAGAGATCGAGTTATTAAAGAAGCGTATCAATCTTTTTTATCCTTCGCTTACGTGCGGGCAGGCATGGCAGGTGCTAGATCCGCACGAAGAAGATCCGAAGAAATAATTAACCTAATTCTAGCATTTTCGTAGTAAGCCACCAGAAAGCTAAACAACAAGTTAATATAATTCCCCAAACTATAATCCTTTTTAGAGTACTCATTTAATCCTCCTACGAAATCTTATACGTAGCCTTCTTTATTCCTAATTCTTCTATTATCTTAATGGCCTCGGCATCAGCTTCGGATCTCGAATCTACCATTACGTTCTTAGTCTTGACGATACTGCCGATCGAGGAAGTAATCGTGATCTTAAACCTAAGTTTATTTACTGGCTCTATTACCGGCTCTATAGGCTTTCGTTTTAGAAGTGATATCATATAATTACTCGGAGCTGTTTTCTCGATACGATCCGGTGGGTAGAAATCGCGACCGACGGCTTTAACTAATCGCTTACGTAGCTCGTCTTCTATATAGAGCGTTTCCCTCGCGTCGCCTACGGTAATTTCGCGCGCGGGGAGTACTTCGCCTTTCAGCATTAACCGATTAAACCGGATAGCTAATTCTAAAGTAGGTACGAATCGGATCTCTTTTTTAGTTAGATTATTTCTCATCCTTTCCCTCCTTTAACATCGTATAGAAGATCCCAAGTCTACCGAGCCTACGTCTTAGCTCTTTAACGATCGCGTTAGCTTCCCAGATATCGGTTACGGGTACACCGGCGTCTTCCGGCCTACGCTGGGATTCCGCGTGTAGGCAATTCATCCTAAAGACTAATTCCATCGTTGTTGCCGAATCGTGTATTTGACTATTTGTAAGGTTTTTTTTCTTCATTTTTCTTTCCTTCTCGCTGACCTCTTCTCCCTTTTAATCTGTCGCTGGTATTGACTATCGTACTTGAGCCATTCAGGAAGCATGTCCCTGGCTATTGCCCAGGATACGATAAGAACAAAAGCATAAAAAAGAATGTTTTCTAATTTCATTTTAGTCTCCTTATTTAAAGTATTGTTGCCGACGTTCTCGTTCTTTACGACGACGGACTTTCGTACGTTCTAATAGTGATAATTTTAATTGCTTGTGATAGATAGTTCCGAGCTTTCTTATCTCTACTTCCGATAATGAGCCGTTAGATTTTTTCTTACTTAATATAATTTTCTTCATTGTTTTCTCCTGAATAGACTTCCATATTTCCTTAACCGGTCTTGTCCCTCTTGCATAGTAATTAATTCGATCTCGATATCTTTTTCTTCAACTAAGAAACCGCAATCTCGGCATTTAAGTCTATTCTGGTGCGCATTTAACATAGCGTTCGAGCCTTTACACTTTGGGCACTCCGGCTCTAAGCCTTGAATCTGAATTATTTTTACTTTAGTCATCGTTGCCTCCTTAATCATAATCATAAGAGATAAGAATAAATCTTTTAATGCCTAGAAGGAATAGCCTTTAGAGAGGAATTAGGGGGTTAATTTATCTAACCCCTTTCGGCTAGTCGGGTAAAAATAAATTAAATTAAAGCTTTTCTTGACATACGGTTCGTACTATACTATATTTATATATGCTTTTATACTATAAACACAGCTATTAGAGGAAAGAATGACTAAAACTCAAGGAATAGACCTTACTTTAATCAAAGCTTCGCTTACAGGCTCTAACCTTACGAAATTACTTTTAAAAAAGAAGATCTCGATGTGGCGTATTCATAAGGATTGCGGAATTAGCTACCAGACTTTAATTAACTGGAAGAACGGTAGCGCGCCGTCGGACGAATTAGCCGAGCGAGTAGGGAAGTATCTAGGCTTAATTAATCTACAGCAAGCAGAGATCTTAGCGTTACAAAAAGAACAGGCCGTACTTAAAAGGAAAATAGATAGGTTAACTTAATGGAGGAGGAAAAAGATTTAACCGAAACCGGCGAAGAAGAGGAAGCCGAAGAAGAGGATCGCCAGCAACTTACTTTCGGTTATTATTCCGAAGTAAAAGAGTTATGGAAAAAAGAATGGCAGGGTATGCCGGAATACGAACACGAAAATTTAGAGCCGTGGAAAACTCTATACGTTCATTTCGAGGACCGGAAAGCTATGGATAACTTTTCGAAGCTCGTAGAGCAGAGCTTAACATCTCGAACGCGAAGTATTTGGTATCCGGAAGCGGAAATAGGGAGATTCGCGGGAAAGGCTTACGTCGATGAATCCTAAATATCCAGTTTACGTAATTTCGAAAGGCCGGTGGGAAAGCCGAATGACGAGTAAATCGCTGGAAAAAATCGGAGTACCTTACTCTATCGTTATCGAACCGCAGGAATATCTTCAATACGCTAGCGTTATAGATCCGGAAAAAATCCTTAGACTACCTTTTGTGGATCTAGGCGAAGGATCGATCCCCGCTCGTAATTGGGTTTGGGAGCATTCCGTTTCCGTCGGCGCGGAGCGACATTGGATTATAGATGATAATATAGCGGGATTTTTTAGGTTTAATAGAAATCTAAAAGTACCGGTAGGGTCGGGAACGATATTTAAAGTAGCCGAAGATTTCGTAGATAGATACGAGAACGTAGCGATCGCCGGTTTTCAGTACTTCATGTTCGCGTCGAGGAAATCGAAGATCCCTCCATTCTATTTAAATACGAGAGTATATTCCTGTATCTTAATAAAGAACGATATCCCGTATAAATGGCGAGGCCGATATAACGAGGATACCGACTTATCGATAAGAGTATTAAAAGACGGATGGTGTACGGTTTTATTTAACGCCTTCCTCTGTCTTAAATCTACCACGATGTCGATGAAAGGTGGGAATACGGAAGATCTCTACGAAATAGAAGACGGGAGATTAAAGATGGCGGAATCGTTAGTCGAACAGCATCCGGACGTAGTGAAAATAACGCAGAAGTGGGATCGGCCTCAGCATCAAGTAAATTATAAACCGTTCGAAAAGAATAGCCTCGTAAGAAAGCCGAATATAGTTATACCGGAAGGCGTAAATAATTACGGTATGGTATTAAAATCCTTTAATATAAATGAGTAAAAATGGAAAAAGGCAGGAATAGTAAAATACAGAATGCTCCCCGCTACATGGCCGATATCCGGTCACTGACATTTCATACCCCACTATTGCTGATTATATTTCCCTCTTTACGGGTTTCCTGGCATTCTTTCCCGACTATCCTGCCTTTAATTTATAGGAGGAAGACGAATGATAAGAAATTGATTTACTTAAAGTCCGGCCGGTTCGAGATAAGAGAAGGAAAGGATCGACCGGACCTTCCTATTAAGGAGGATTGAAAATCAAAACTTATATTATCAAGCTTCAAATGTCAAGCAAGGGAGGAATTAATGTGTCTAAACAAGATAAGAGATTTTGAGGTAAAGCTAAATAAAGAGGGAGTCGGGACTGGCTATAAAGTTTTTTGCGAAAAGGGTGGAGAACTTTATGGAGAATATGCGAGAGTAGATAAGAAAAGAAGGGTTGGCGTGTGGCTTAAAGAAAAAAACTTTAGACCGCGAAAAACAAATAATTGCATTGAGCCAATCGGGAAAAGGTATGAACGTGGCTGGCATATATTTATAACAAGGCAGGCTGCCGACAAATGGAATAGCCTTTTCCAATGTGTTAGGAAGATAAAATTCAGAGGCATTGTCACGATGGGCAGAAACGCTAGTAACAGTAAAGTCGTAGTAGCCAAAGAAATATTCATACCAAGGGAGGTATAATAATGATAGAAAAAAAGGAAGAAAAAAAGGAAGCTACTAAAGGTATTCAGATCTACGTCGGTCAGGATAAAATGTCGGTAGCTCGGACCGTTAATAAGCAGATCGAAATGTTATCTATGCTTACGCCGGAGAAGTATATTATGCAGCGACCAGGCCCAGGAGGAATCGTTTTAGATTACGTCGAAACTAATTACGTTATCGGCCGGCTAAACGCGACGTTTATGTTTAACTGGGACGCGGAAATAATCCAGCAGATTATCGATAGAGATAATAATCAGATCGCCGTAAAAGTCCGGCTAACCGTTCGTTTCGCTAACGACCAGGAAGTAAAGAAAGACGCCTGGGGAGGGAGTAGTATTAAATTCTCTAAAGATAAAGCGATGATGGATCTCGCTAACGATCTTAAAGGCGCGGAGAGCGACGGTATTAAAAAGGCTGCGTCGATGATTGGAATTTGCTGGGACGTTTATTCGGGCTTAGTTTCCGGAAAGAAAAAACAGGCGAAGGCAGGGAGCGCGAACGGCTTTACGGGTTACGAACAGGAAGTAAAGAAGAATCAATTTCGAACGATTCCTATCGTAATACAGAAGAAGAAGATCTTACATACTAAGTACGAAGTTCTCGATCGATTTAAAGCAGCGAAAGAAAAGCTAGGCGACGCCGTATATTATAAGGTCTTAGGTTCGAACGGTTACGAGAAAGCCGACGAGATCCCCGAAAAGGATATTCAAAAACTCTACGACGCTATGGCACTAGCATATAAGGAAGAAAAGCAAGTAGCTAAAACTAAGGCTAAAGAAGAACCGAAAGAAGAACCGGAAAAAGAGGATGAAGTCGTTAAGGAAGCCGAAATCGTCGACGAGCCGGAAGGTAAACAGGGGATCTTAAGTCAAGAGGATAAAGATGAAATTATCGCTAAAGCTAGTCCCGAAGAAGAACCGGTAGGCTTTACTGCCGAAGAAGTCGAGAAGGAACAAGATGAAGTAAAGCCGGTATTCCAACCCGCTAAAGAATCGAAAGATAAAACTAAGCCTGAGATGCCGTTACAGCGAGAAATAATGGCTTTAACCGGCCTAGAAGCCGACCTGGTAAGTAAGCACGGATTTACGCCTATTCAGATTATCGATAAAGTACAAGAAATGTTCGGCGAATCCGAAGTAACTAAGCTGACGAGACAACAAACGAAGGATGCTATAGAATTCTTTACAGAAACAATGGTACAAGCGAATAAAGCTAAAGAAGAAGCTAATAAAAAGTAATGAAATATTCTGACTATAAAAGGAAGAAGTATATCCGGATGAAGATGATCTACCTTCTTCTTCTTGATTTAGTTCCGTCGAAACAATTCGGGATTGTCTGGGATCTTATAGATGAGATAGGTCCTTCCGGTACTACTCATTGTCGGGAACTTGCAGAAAACGAATATTATATAAAAGCAGTTAATGGCTGGACCGAGGCCGAAGAGCTTCGTCGGCAAAGATTTATTAGATCTAAAAGTATGTAAGGAGGATTAAATGATTAAGATTGTCGATTTACGTCAAGGTAGTTGCAATCTTCACATCGAGGTTGACCCAACGCGTTCTAATCGAATATGGGAAGCAGGGATAGGCTTGGCAATAGCCAATAAATCATCTGATTATGTCGTTACGAAAAATGACGATATTTATAAAACCGTAAATTCTATCAGCCTTGAACTTACACTCGAAGATTTAAGGAAAATGCAAAAGAAGATTCAAGAGGAGTTTTCTCAAGAAATTCACGTGATGAAAAACAAGCTTGATGATCTCAAGCTTCTACAAAAAATAATTAAAAAAGAGGAGAAAGTATAATGGAAAAACAAGAAGACTTTAAAACGAAAGCGGTAGGTTTTCCTGGAAGAGCGGAAAAGCTTATCGTCCACAACGCTACGACCTTAACGGCAGCGAACGATTTCGTTCAAACCGTAAAGGAAATGAGGAAAGAGGTAGCCGATTCGTACGATCCTATCGCTAAGAAGGCTCGCGAGGCGCGGGATCTCGCTCTAACGGAAAAGAGGAAATACGACGAACCTCTAAAAGAGGCAGAGAAGATAATTAAGACGCATATCGCTTCCTACTACGAAAAATTAGAGGAAAAGAGGATAGAGGCCGAAGAAATAGCGAGGAAAGAAGAGGAGGGGAGACAAAAAAAAGAACAGGAAGTTATAGACGAAGCGAAGGATCTCGAAAGAGAAGGAAAATACGAAGAAGCAGAAGACAAGATACTAGAAGCTCCTCTTCCTCCGAAGCCGGTTGAATACGTTACCCCCGAAGCATCAGGCCTAACGGTTAAGAAGATTCTTGATACGGAAAGAATCAATCGATTAGTTACGGCTACGAGAGGACGAACTAGCATACCTGGAATCGAAGTCTATCCCGAATGGAAATGGAGGGTAATTAACAGAAGTCTAATCCCGAAAAGTTACTATAAAAGTAGCGTTTCAAGTCGAACCATCACACAGGGCAAGCCAGAAGACGCATAAACTTCTTGACATAGCGGTATCGGTTTTATAAGATTAGAGACGATGAGTCGAGATAATGACAATAAGTAACAATAAGAGCCCTTGTTCTGTGCCTGTCTTTTTCCCCTCTCGGGAACTCGACTCATCATTGGTGCAGACAGGGGCTTTTTTTTATCAAGGATGGGTGAATGAAAGATAATTTGGATTTTTATATACGGTCTGAATATAACCCCTATGATGGGTTTAATCATTTAGTCCTTCGGTTTGATGGTATAGAAGAAGGCTATACAAGAGAAGAATTTATTGAAGGGGCAATAAAGGCCTTATTTAGAGATTGGAAAATGATAAACCATTTCCTTCATACAGGAAATCTTCCAAAGAGAAAAAAACCAATAAGGAAAAACTTACATTTCAGTAGTCTTAAATAGAAGATATTCAAGAGAGATGGGTTTGCCTGTCGAAATTGCGGTAGTCAAGAATTCTTAGAATTAGATCATATTATTCCTATATCAAAGGGTGGGAAAGACGAGGAAGGTAACTACCAAACTCTTTGTAAGAAATGTAATGTAAGTAAAAAGGATAAAATTTAATGATGATAAAGAGAAAGGCTGATAAAATCTGGTTTCCCTGGTGGCCGGAGAAGTGGCTATGGGGAACGATTCGAATCGAATGTACGCCAGCTGAGAGAGGAATCTGGGTAGATCTTCTTTCCCTCGCGTCTAAAGACGACGGATATATCCGAGCTAACGAAGATATTCCTTATCCTTTAAAGCAACTTGCGGGTATGTTAATCCTTCCGGAAAAGGAACTAAATGATACTGTTAATAAATTTATAAGAATAGGAAAGCTAAAGCAATTTAAAAATGGAACGTTATATGTAATTATGTGGGAAAAATATCAGTTTTCCGAACGTCATAAAAGACGAATTGAAGAAGGAAGGTCCGAAAAAGAGGACATAGGGGACAAAAAGTCGGCCTTAAAGAATAGTATAATAGAGTATAGTAAAGTAAATTATAATAAAGAAGAGCAGAAGATTAACCTTACTACTGAACAAGAAAAAGAAATTTACGAAGAGTTAAGAACCGTTAAAGGATTAGGCGATAAGAAAATCGCTACTATTATTCAATACCTACGAGAACTATCGATTGAATTTCCGGAAATCGATTACGTCTTTGAAATGAAAAAGAAATGTACTTGGTGGCGGGATAATCCACTTAACAAGAAATCAAACATTCATCTGCAGATTCGGAATTGGTTTACAATCGTACAGAAAGGATTCAATGATGCTGAAAAACAACTTCAAGTCGGAAGGAATACCGGTAAAGCTAGAACGAAATATCCGACAGAATTCTTAAATAACGTTTATATTGTTCTTCGTAAGCAAATGAAAGACAAAACTAAATATTCTAAACTCCTATATGACGTCGACTATTATCAAGCGAAACAACTTGCTATAAAATACCAGAATAATCCGGAAGGATTTATTAAGTTCCTAGAGGAGGAATAAATGAGCGTAAGCATTGAATGTAATGATTGCCGAGGCGATATGATTGTCGGTGAGGAAACAATCTGTCGGCCATGCGTCGAGGCAAAGGATACGGAGATATCCGATTTACAGGAAGAGTTAAAAGATGCTAAGTCCGAGCGGGACGACTTCGCTTCCTAGCTCGAAGATTACGGAAAGAAAAAGGAGGAATAAATGTCGGTAATTTTATGGACAATTATCGTCGTATCTTACGTTGTGCTAGTAACGGTAATAGGATCTTATTTCGGTATCTGTTGCCTAAAGTTAAGGAAGAGGGTTAAGGGACTGCAAGAAGATGCGTTCAGGTTTATAGAACAAATGACCGAACTAAAGGAAAGATGCATTGAATTATCTGATACTGAAAAAAAGCTGATGTTTATTGCCCTTACTTTGCCGGAATTAAAAAAAGAAATACAAGCTCAAGGCCTAGACGATTTGTGTGAATATCTTAAAAAGAAGATTAAGGACAGCATTAAAGACTGATGCATAAAACAAAAATAGAATGGACTGATTATACTTGGAATCCAATTAAGGGGATTTGTCCTGTCGGGTGCTGGTATTGCTATGCGAGAAAAATGTATAAGCGATTTGGGTGGAATCCTGAAGTAAGGTTAGATGGTGAATTATTTGGGTCTTGCCAAGATGCTTTCGCTCCAAACATTAAAATATATGAAATGCTTGATCGCATAAAGCCAGGAAGCAAAATATTCATCTGCTCTACATGCGAATTGTTTCACCCAAAGATTCATAAAGAATGGAGAGATGCTATATTTCAGGCAATAAAAGAGAATCCCCAGTATACCTTTCAAATCCTGACCAAGTTTCCCCAGAACATAGATCGCCCGATGCCCGATAATGTTTGGCTTGGAGTGACCGTAACGAAAGAGGACGAACTAGATAGGTTAATGTATTTGAGTTCTGTCCAGGCTAAGAATCGGAATAAAGCAAAGATACGATTTGTGTCTTTTGAACCTCTTTTGGAACACATTCAGTGGGGAGGATATAGGGTGGAATTTTCATCGTTAGATTGGATTATTGTTGGTCAATTAACTGGACATGGAAAGCTATATGAACCATTTCCATTTTGGATAAGTCAGATAAAAATCTATGCTGGACATTACGGCATCCCCCTGTTTATGAAAAACAACCTTAAAAAGATTTGGGGAGATCCATTAATACAGGAGTTTCCAGATGTGTAAATCCGGAACCAACAAAGACGTTTCTTTACTAAAGGATAAGCTCTTTTCCGGACGACGAGAAATACCGGTAGATTCCTGTATAGCACCTCTGGTACAGGTACTTAACGACTTCGGGATAGAAACGGTTGCCTGCTGTTGTGGTCATGGAAAGACGGCTAAATCAAGTATACGAATCAGTTCTAAAAATATTCTACTAACTAAGCTCGGAGATGATTTTTCTATTTATCTTCAATTTCCTTATAAAAGAGTGAAAAATGAAGGTTAAAAAGAAGTGTGTTTATTACTGTGATTTCTGTACGAAGAAATCTCTGCGGTCATTGAAGATCCACGAGAAGCACTGCACGGCTAATCCAGATCGGGAATGTAGACTATGTGAGCAACTAAGCATCAAGGAAGTTATCGAGAAATATAGGAAGCATTTTTATCTTAGAGAAGTAAAGGGTCGATCGCTTGATGAATGGAATCCTTCTCAAATAATACCAGTTTTTAAAAAGAAGTTTACGTTGAACGATATAAAGAATGAATTAGATTATAACTGCCCGAATTGCATCTTGGCCATCATCAGGTGCTTGGGGATAAATAGATATTATTTCAAGGGAAAATTTGAATACTTTGACTATAAGAAGGAATTGGATGAATGGTGGGCAATCTCTAATAAGGAAGCGAGGGCGCGAGACGAGAGGGAAACGTATTACTGAGTCGGATAAAAGTCATTATGTCAACTAAATATAAAACGATATTAGCCGATCCTCCGTGGAGTTATAAGCAGAAATTAGAAAAAAAAGGAACCGTAAGAGGAGGAGCAATACAACATTATGATTTAATGACGATAGAAGAAATTAAGAAACTCCCAGTTCCCGATTGGCTAGACGAAGATTCGATGTTCTGGCTTTGGGTGACGAATTCATTTATACACGACGGCTTACACTTACTCGAATATTGGGGATTAGAATATAAGACGATGGCGACTTGGGTTAAGAATATTTTCGGCCTCGGTTACTGGCTAAGAGGACAGACGGAGCATCTTTTATTAGGCGTTAAAGGAAAACCGCGATCGAAAATGTGCGGACCTCATGGTGCTACCGGTCTAGGTTGGTCGACTATTATTTACGCTAAAAGGACGAAACATTCTGAAAAGCCGGAAGGAGGCTATCAAATGGTCGAAGCGTTAGGAGAAGCACCGAGGCTAGAATTATTTGCGCGGTATAAGAGAGAAGGATGGGAACAATGGGGAGATGAAGTTAACAGTGTCGGGTAATAGTCATTATGTCAACTAGGAGGTAAGAATGACCTTTGGTGCTGTAAATCGAGATACTGTAGAGAATGAGAAATACGTTGCAGAATGGTGGCATCAACATTTCTATGGAATAAAAAATCCTAAAGCGAAGAAAAGGAAGAAAAGAAAGAAGGTCGGTAGGGCAAAAAGTAGTGTCGCATAAGTCATTATGTCAACTAAGATGAATATAAAACCCACGATGACTGTAGCAGTCGATTTTGATGGAGTTATCTTTGAACTCGACGGCATAGGCGGTGTTGAAAACGTAGGAATGCCTATTTCTGGAGCTGCGAAATCTCTTAGATATCTGAAATATGTTCTAGGCTATAGGATAGAAATCTATAGCGTCCGACTGAATAAAGAAATCAATAAAGGCTATAGCAATACTCAGCTACGAAGGAAGATCGCGAATTTCCTTTTAGATTATTGTATTCCCTTCGATGGGATCTCATTAGCAAAGCCGTACGCCGATTTCTATATCGACGATCGCGGAATAAGGTTTAAGAACTGGGCTAGTACCGTCCGGTTTATTAAGAGGAGGACCGATGAAAAAATATAGAGATAGGATGTTTATAAATAAAGAATGGCTTTTCGATCAGCTTGATGAAGAAAACTTAAGGCAACTATCGAAGTGGGGGATTCAAGAATGTACTGCTTTCGAATGGTTAGCCTGGACTATAGAAGAATTAGGATCTCTTGCAAAGGCAATCAATAAACATCAGTACCGGAAAGGTCCGGCAGGCAAAGTCGTTGCCGAAGCCTTCCAGGTCGCTACTTTAGCTCTTAAGATTGCCGAAATGTTTCATCATCAGGAGAAATAAAATGAAGGATAAAAGACTTAATGTTTTTTTCGAACATTGTTCTTTCCGTATTTGTAAATATTTAATATTAGATCAAGGTCTTAAATTTTGCTCAAAAGTGGGAATGAAAAGGCTTCCGGTAAAGACGAATTGTAATGGGGACATTGCGAAATGTGAACTGGAGGATTAAATGGAAAAATATATAGAAGCGATTATCGAAATAGTCCTAGAATACGTTACTTGTCTTCATCAACTATTAGACGAACATCCCAGAGGACCGAAATTCGATGACGTAACTTACGGTATCGATAACGAACAGGAGCTTATGAAGAAATGTCTTAAGCTAAAGCCTGAACGTAAAGTAGCAGAAGATTGGATTGCAGGAGAAGCTTACTGGCCTAAAACAAAGAATTTAGATAGAGAAGGAATGATAGAAAAGGGCGCACGAGCGATACACGATGAAGCTTTCGGCTCGTTAAGTAAATGCGGGTATCAATGTAATATAATGGGAAGATTTAGAATACAGATTCGTAAAGTCTTGGGGGTAAAATGAGTGAATTGACGAAAGAGGAGCTTTTGGAGTGGGTAAATATTAGGATAGAAAACAATAAATGTATGGATTGTGAAAAGATTTTTCAGCAAATAAAAGAGATGATACAGAAGCCAGGAGTCACCGAGGAGTGGTACGAGGAGAAGGCACAGAAAATGAAGAAAATAACCGCCACCCTCTTTAGAAAAACAGGCACGATGAATTACCCTATTGGAAGATGTAGAGACTTTATCCGCGAAATCGCCGAGGAGATTCATGGAAGAAAAGAAGATTAAGCTCGTCGTTCCTGGTCGACCGCGAGAGAAGCAGCGAGCTAGGTGGTCGAGGACGCGAATGTATTCGCCGATAGAGACGGTTAACTACGAGACGTACGTAAAGGAAATGTTCGTTATTAGCTATCCGGATTTCGTACCGTTAGAAGGTCCGTTAACGATGACGATTTGGGCGTGGTTGATGATACCTAAGTCGACGTCGAAGAAGCGCGCTAAACTTATGGTAGAGAGGATAATTATACCGGAAGTAAAACCTGACTGGGATAATCTAGGTAAAATCGTTAGCGACGCGCTCGAAGGCCTAGCTTATAAACGAGACGGCCAGATCGCGACGGGTATAGTTCATAAACGGTATTCAGATCGACCGAGATTAGAAGTAGAAGTAGAGGGTATAAAGATATGAAGAAAATTAACTATAAGGAACGTTATCGATGCGCTCCGTGGCGTAGTAAAAGAAACTTAGAACGTCTCTATAATGAATCCGGATATTCTATGGCTGAGATCGGTAAAAGATACGGTACTAGCAAGCAGACGATCCTTACGTGGATGAAGAAATTCGATATCGATAGACGTGGATTCGGTGCTACGTATTCGAAGTATAATCATAAGAAATGGAGAAATCGACATTACCTGAAGCAACAGTACGTAACATTAGGCTTATCTACGATAACGATTGCTCGGAATCTCGGATGTTCTAAGTCGATAATCGCTCGCTGGCTGATTAAGTTTAATATAACTAGGAGGCCGATAGGTAGGCATAAAGGAAAAAAGATATGAAGAAGATAGTAAAATTCCGACTAACTTCGAAGAAAGAATTACGAAATCTAATGCATAAAATACAAGGAGGAATAGATATTTTCTTTAAGCTTCCAAAGAGGAAACAACGTAAAAGAAAAAACCAGAATGCCTATGATGACTTGATGCTTCTTAAAAGATCAATTTTACGTGGCTATCATTATCAAATGAAAATCGGCGATATTGAAAAATGGAAGTCTACGATATCAAATGCGAATAAGTTATTAAATAAGAGCCTGGGATAAAGGAGGAAAGGAATGAGAGAGATTAAGTTTAGAGCATTAGATTCTGTAATAAATAGGTGGTTATATTTTACTTTAACACAATTAATATGCGGGCATGGGCGTTATAACCTAAGATTAAAAAATTGGTGTGAATACACAGGACTCAAGGACAAGAACGGAAAAGAGATTTATGAAGACGATATAGATTCAAAAGGTCGAACAGTTGAATACGTAACAAATATGTCTGGATATTATTTAATGAAGAAAGGAGAAGGATGGCATTTAAGTCATTCTCAGAATGTTTTGAAAGGATGTATTAAGCATATAGAAATCATCGGTAATAAATGGGAAAATCCAGAATTACGAAAGGAGAAAAAATGAAAACATTAATTAAGGTCTTAAAATTTCTGCTAAAGAACTGGATACCGGTATCATTTGCTGTCTTGATTTTTGTTATCCTTACAGACAAGTCATGCGACGAATCTGCTTTCCGGAAAGATATAGCTGTACTTGATACGGAAATAGTCGACCTACGAACGAAGAACGTCAAGCTCGAAGACGAAGCCTTCGAATATATCGAAGGTGCTAAATTTGATAAGGAGATAGTCGAGGGATTAAAAGCCGAAATATCTGCGAGTAAAACTAGGATTAAAGAACTAGAGAAGGAAGAAGCCGAAGTAGATATAATCGTCGCCGAACTACCGGTTATACGGCTCGTAGAAGATACTCGGCTCGTCTTAGACTGCGCGGAAGTCGAGCTTACGGAAGACGGGATTTTATTTTCCGTAGAATGTACGAGATCGAACCTAGCTAAGTTAAAGAAGTTTTCTTTAGTAGAAGGAAAATACAAAGACGCTCTTCTCGCTCTTTCTACGGCCGAAGAAGCTTTACACTTTTCAGAACGCCGGTCCTTAAAATTATTCGGCGCGCTCTGGAAGTACGGTAGTATAGTTATAAACTATAAGCGGATGGATAAGATACAGGATAAGAAGTACGAACGGTCCGAGAAGCAGAGAAAAAGAAGCTATTTTAAAGGCGTCGTACTAGGAATAACGATCGGCGCTGGAATTACGATAACGATTGTTCTTATTATACCGTTAATCCGGTGGATATTCTAAGGAGGAAAAGTAAATGGCTATAGACTTCGATAAACTTAAAGAAAAGTGGAGGAAGGAAAGATGCGTTATCTGTCCTTATTGTGGATATGAACATGATCCTGCTGATGATTTTGAAATGTTTTCAAGGATCGTAACTTATCACGGTGAAGAAGAACCACAAGAATTCGGATGTCGTAAATGTCCTAAACTTTTCTTCGTAAAAGAATACGTTGAGCGAACATTTGAAGAAAAGAAAACGAAGGAAGAATTTGAATAGAAATAGGAGGAATCATGGAATTTACTAAAGAAGAGATAAGCCTATGTAAGCTAGTAGTAGAGAAGCATAGGAAAAAGATTATATTTGGCGTATGGTTTCATGACGCAGAAGACCCAGGACACCTGCCTTTTTTGTGGTGTAATTTAACAGATGAACTAAAGCGTAAGAGTGCAGTTCCTCTCTGGACTATCTCAGACTGCTTAGAGTTTTTGATAGAAAAAGGGCTTAATCACCGCTTAAACTTTATGTGTTACCCAAGTGGGAATTGGCGTATTACTGCTGAAGATAGAAAATATAGGCTAGTAATGGGAGAGGGGGAAACTCGATTAGCTGCCTGCCTACTTGCCGTATTAGTCGTATTTGAAAGGGAGAAATAATTATGGAATTAAACGGAATCGAAGTAGACTTAATTAATCGCATAGCGAAGAAGTATAGGAAGCCACTTGAAAGCAAGGGTGATTGGTATGAATTTAAGGGTAAGCTCTATCTCCTAAAGTCCGATTGTGGTCCTGTTATGTCTCCGGAATGTATTCCCGTCTGGACCGTAGCCGATTGCTTAAAATTCGTAACGAGGAGTCACTATTATTATTCTATCTACTCTCAGGTAGGTGGAGCAATAGTTATCGAAGTCTTTATCCTCTTAGAAGGAGAACGTTCGTTACAAGACCAGCTACATGGAGGGACGCTGCTCGAAGCCTGTCTCTTAGCCGTATTAATTATACTCCAGGATAATGAGATCCTAAAAAGTTCCGGAATAATAAGAAAAGGAATTAAAATCGATACCGTCGGTAATTAAGGAGGAATCATGAACGAAAAAGAAGCCGAAAAATTTAAGGAATTTAAAAAAGAAGCCGAAATTATGATGGAAAAAGATTTAAAGAAAATAATGAAAATTTACCGTAAGCTTCCGAAAACTGAGTATCTAGTCCTAAAAGAGTTAGCGGAGATTAGTCCGGTAAAAGATGTCCTGCGTACGGTTTGGATAACGGCTTTTCATGCGGGAATAAAGCTAGCGAGAATAGCGTACGAAAAAGGAAAGGAGAAATAAATGACGGTAAAAAAAGCATTCCCACCTTTGGCATAGGTGCAAATCCTCCTGACCAATTGCGTCGGGTTTTTCGATACTTTTCCCGATGCTTAATAAATAAAGTTCTTGACATCTCTTTTCCTATAGCTTATTTATCGTAAAAAAGAGAGTAATACCGATGAATTAAGCTTATGGCATTTAAACCTCAACGGATTTTCCTCCATCATAGCCTAACATTAGATACTTCTACCGTTAGCTGGGGAGCGATCCGGCGTTATCATACGGAGGTCCTGAAATGGTCGGGAATCGGATATCACGCCGGAGTAGAACTCGTAAAATCCGGTAGTGAAATGTACTTCGAAGTCCTAATGGGACGGATGTGGGACCGGCAAGGCGCGCATACGAAAGGAGAGAATCACGATTCGTTAGCTATCTGCTTTATCGGGAACTTCGACTACTATACGGTTCCGGACGGTCAGCTAGAAGCCGGAGGCCGTATTATAAGCCTCTGGATGAAGCTCTACGATATCACGTTCACGGATGTCTATCTACATAACGAATTTAACTCGGCAAAGACCTGTCCCGGCAAACTATTCAGCCTTAAAGATCTAAAGCATTATATATTCTAGTCAATAAAAGGAGGGTCGTGATGGCTAAATTAAAATTCGATCTTCATACTGCCGTCGCCTGGATTATCTGGGCAATCCTATTAACCTACGCTTACTTCCATCCGAACGAACAATTTAATACCTACGCAATATGGCTAACTACCGGTACGCTAGGCTATAGTATAAAACGACTGATACAGAAGAAGAAAGATTTTAGCGGAAAGTAAAGATGGAGCCGGCATCAATAGGAGCACTTAGTGGTGGATTATTCGTCTTAGCAAACGTACTTCTATTCTGGGTACGTGAATGGCTTAAACAGAAAGCCTTAAACGCAAACGGTAAGGATTTAAAAGTAATAAGAGATGATCTTAAAACAAATAATACTAAGATCGATACTATCGACGGTAAGGTAGGAGATAACCTAGTGGCTATAGCCCAAGTCAAAACTGCCGTAAACAGTCAGGTAAGGCAATGTAAGCAGACCGTTACTAGGTTTGATGAAACGATAAGAGATCAGAATCAGTCAATTATAGAACTGTCAGGAAGAAAATGAAGTTGCCTAGAGGATTGACTACAAAGATGTACTTAAGAAAGGACGGAAAGCTTTATTTCAAAATTACTGCTACAAAATTCTATCTATTCAAGGCAATACTAAAAGTAGCAGGACAGAATATACAGAAGCCGGTCATGGCTTGTCTAATAACGATGTATGCTTTCTGTTATCTAATAAGAAACAATGCCTAGATTAAAAAATAGTAAACACGAAAGGTTCTCTCAGCTTTATATCATTAGCCTAAACGGTACTAAAGCTTATCTAGAAGTCTATGGTAAGGTCAAAGGTGCTAGAGTTAGTGCTTCGAAGCTACTAGCAAAGACTAACGTTGCGAACAGAATTATCGAACTTAAAGAAAAGCGAAGTAAGAAGCTTGAGATTACTCAGGATATGGTATTAAGAGAACTAGCTATTCTAGCCTTCTCCGACTTCCGAGACTACGGCCAGATCGTAGCAGAGCTGGCTACTCCTGAAGGACGACTGAAGTTAAAGATGTTCCGGAACATGAAGAAAGGTGCAACGAAGGCTATTAAAAGCATATCGGAACATATTACTAAAGACGGCATTCAGATAAAGTTTAAGCTTCATGGAAAGGAAAAGCCTCTTGAACTATTAGGAAAGCACGTCGACCTGTTTAAGGAAAAGTCCGAGCTATCGGATTTAGTTCAGTATATAATATCGGATAAATTTATACCTAAAGTAAACGATGCAAAAACAAATAAATGAAAATACTTCTAATCATATTATTAGCTATGCAAGTTAATCTAAATGCTCATTTGAATCCTAGTCATTCTAGCTTCTTTCAAGCTACAGATCCGGAAGTTGTCGTCTACGGAGGCGCTAATGCCGGCAAAACGTATTCTATAGCTGATAAACTGCTATGTCAGTCCGTCTGGCAGTCGGATAGACCGTTAAAGGCATTAATCATCAGGAAGACGTTCCCTTCTCTACGTGTATCGGCTCTAGAGATATTAGAAAAACGGGCATCATTATTTCAAATGCCGTTCAATCTTAATAAGTCTGAATGGATTGCTAAACTGCATAACATGACCTTCATCTTTCAGTCGTTAAACAACAAAGAGGACTACGAGAAACTGCACTCTCAGACGGATATCGATTTCATCTGGATTAACGAAGTCATTCAGCTACGAGAACCGGACTACGAAGAATGCCTACGTCGATTACGTGGTGGTAAGTCGCGGTTCGAACAGATTATTATCGACTTCAATCCTATAGGTAAAACATCGTGGATCTACAAACGGTTCTTCGAACGGAACATAGGCAACGTCCGGAAGTTCCGATATACGATAGAAGACAATCATCCGGATTACCTAGCCTTAGAAAAGACACAACGAGAACTGCAACGGCTGAAGGCTACGAAGAAGTACAACAAGAATTACTTCAACATTTATTTCCTCGGTGAATGGGGTGAACTCGAAGGCATTATCTACGACTGGGACGTTGTCGGCAAGACGAAGGAACAGGAACAGAAGAAGATGTCCTGGAAAGAGATCATCAATCCTGACGAAATCATCTACGGAGGCGACTTTGGCTACTCTGTTGATCCTGCCGTCGTACTACGTATCTACCGAAAGGCTGACCACTTCTGGCTTGAAGAACTTGTCTATGCAACCGGTCTTACGAATCAGGCTCTAGGCAGGAAGATGCAGAAGAAAGGAGTTGAACCGGATTCTATCATCTACTTTGATTCTGCTGAACCGAAGTCTATCCAGGAAATATGCGACATGGGATTTACCGCAAAGCCTTGTGAAAAAGGACCTGACTCTGTCGTAGCCGGTATTGACTTCCTGCAGGAACAGAATATTCATATCATCGACGGCTCTGAAAACGTCAGCATCGAACAAAGAAGCTATGTCAGGCAACAGGATAAAGACGGTAATTGGCTTCCGAAGCCGATAGAATTTAATAATCATGCAATGTCAGCAGCAAGGTACGGTATTCATACACATTGCAAGCATGGAGGCGGTGCTTTCGGAGTACCGGCATAGGAGTACGAAAACTATGGGTATGATACGATATTTCAAGGATGCTAATCAGGTTTCTCAGTATAAGAAGGAATTAGGTAAGGCAAAGGTCAAGGTACAGCACATGATCGATATCATGTCCGGTACAGAAGATACCTATGAAGGAGAATACAAAGGCAACGAATACCGGACCTACCGGAAAGCTATAAATGCAATCAACGCTAAGTACAACGGTACAGCTAAGTGGGGAGTTCTTCAGACTGGTAATATTATCGACCTTCGAGCCGCATTTATTATATCAAGAGGCATCAAGGTATCAGCAAGAGATAAAGAGGTTAATGCCGATAACGAAATTAAATGGGCTAAGACGTTTCTCGAATATAACGATCTCGATAAAGAAATGGTTCAGGAATTTGCAAAGGAAGCTGAAATCGAAGGCAAGATTCTTCTTAAGATAGATATCGAAAAGACTCCGGAAGAAGATAGGTACAAAGACTATTCCTACAAGATGATTGCTGTACGTTACGTAAGCTGGACTGAAAAGAAGTATACCGTCGTTGTTGCTGAAGATGATTACAAGAAATATCTAAAAGTCGAATGGACTGCAGGCAATAAACCTGGTGATTTAACAGCCGAACAGTTTGTCTACAAGAAGTTCGGTGGACGAATCAACGATCCGAATACGGCACAGTCGAAGGTCATGAAATGCCTTAGTCAAATAGACAATCTTGATAAAGCACTTCGCGATTGGCGGGAAATAGACAGAGTATTTGCCGGTCCTATCCTCTACATGAAATGCGAAGATGCAAACGAAGTTGCTAAAGCCTTAATAGCTCTTGCAGATAAGGACTTCAAGATAAAGAAGATTCTTGCCGGTACAGGAGAAATGTCATACATAAGCTTCGACATAAAAGGCGTCGAATCGCTTGAAAAGGAAATTCTTACTAATGCAAAGATGATATCCGGTACGACAGGCGTTTCCGTTCAGTATCTAGGCTTCGTAGAACTGCTAAAGAACCGAAGTACATCAGATGACCTTCGTGAAATGCTAAGTTCTGCTACGGTCAAAGAACGGTCTACCTGGGAAGGTACTTACGAAGAATTGCTTACTAAGGCAATGAACCTGTTCAATAAAACAGTCTATGCTCAGAAGACGGCTGAAGGCAAGAAGCTGAATCCGGCATTGATTAAGGTCAACATACCGGTCATTACTAAACAGCATTGGACTAACATCAAGGACGTTTGGCTTCCTGCCGTAATTGCAGGCATGGTTACTCAAGAATTATTCCTTGAACAACTGCCTGACGTTGACATTGATGAAGAACTAAGCCGGAAGGAAAAGAATGATGAATCCGAACTAGAACTGGCAAAGGCTGAAGCTGTAAAAGCAAAGGAAGTTGAATTTGAAAAAGGTCTAGCTATAACGAAGCCGGAAGGTACGGCACAGGTAACTTAATGAGCTGGAAGAAACGACCTACGGTAATAAAGCAGACGTTAGAATCTGTACTTATTCCTTACAACATCGGCATGGACGAGATCGTAGCACAGGAAGACCGAGGTGAACTTGCACCTGGTGTCGATAAACCGGAAATAATCCTAACAGGAGATTTAAGTTATTCATAAGGAGATACAATGATAACAACGAAAGACGTTAAGATTAAGGACCAAGCACCGGAAAAGCTAACTATTCTTAGTACCGGTGATATCGAACCGAAGGATTTCGTTATCAAAGGAAAAGGCAAGCCGAAGATTGAACAGATAATTACTACTGGCAACGTAAAGGATAAGGCAAATCCTTTAACCGAAGACATGAAGAAAACGGTTGCCGATATTAAGAAAGCGCAGAAGACTATAGCAGATCTAGTAAAAGAAAACACTAAGTTAAAAGCAAAGGCAGGTGCAGAAAAGAAGACGAAGCCGAAGAAGAAGAAGAAGGAAAAGAAGGCTACCGGTACTAAAGATTTAGGACGTGATGAATGAAGTCTGCTTTATTATATGCGATGATGTTAGGAGGGATTTTTAAGGGGAGCAAAGGAGAAGATCCTCCTGCAGTCATTCCTTCGGCTAAGATAGAACAGAAGCCGGTAGTCGAACAGCTTTCGAAACGGAAGATACAATATATGAAAGGTAAGAAAACAAGGAAGAACAGAGGACGGAATAGAAATGGCTAAGTATCTCGTAACGGGCGGAGCCGGTTTTATAGGTTCGCATATCGTCGACGCGCTTATTAAGCAAGGACATTCGGTAAGGATACTTGACAACATTTCAACCGGACGGAGAGAAAACCTCTCTCATCTAGCCGGAAGAATAGATTTATGGGAAGTCGATATCCTGGATTACAAAACCTGCCTTCGAATGGTAGACGGAATAGACTTCGTTCTACATCAGGCGGCATTGCCTTCCGTTGTACGTTCTATCGATAATCCGTTGCTGACAAATGAAGTTAATATTAAAGGAACATTGAATATGCTTCTTGCCTCTAAAGAAGCAAAGGTCAAACGATTCATCTTTGCATCGTCTTCTTCCGTCTACGGTGATGATCCTACTATGCCTAAAGTAGAATACAAGACAGGAAATCCGTTGTCTCCTTATTCTATAAGTAAGCGTGCCGGAGAAGATTACTGTCGTATCTTTAGTAAAATATATGGTCTTTATACAGTCTGTCTTCGGTACTTTAACGTCTTCGGACCTCGGCAGGATTCGTCGTCCTCGTACGCAGCAGTCGTACCGAAGTTCATCGCCTTAATGCTCGCGGGAAATAGTCCCGTTATTTTCGGGGACGGCTTTCAAACGCGGGATTTTACCTACGTATCTAACGTCGTCGACGCTACTATCCTAGCTTCGAAGGCTCGGAACGTTTCGGGTGAAGTTTTTAACGTCGCCTATAACGAAAGGACGTCGATCGATTCTTTAGCTTCGAATATAAATAAAATACTTAAGACGGAAATCCCTTTCTTATACGATAAAATACGCGTAGGCGACGTCCGACATTCGTACGCCGATATATCGAAGGCGATAGTTCGATTAAAGTATAAACCTCTAGTTCCCTTTAAGACCGGCCTTAAAAAGACTATCGATTGGACGACGACGAGAAGGGAAAATGAACTTAATTAAAAGCTGGAAAAAGAAGCGGAGAGAGAAGAGACTAATACGGGATATAGAAACGACTAGACGAATGTTACGACATATCGACGTTACGATGCAGTCGCTGAATATGCCTCATTGGAAACGGAAACAAATCTGGACCGGCTTTATTAAGTCGGCAGATCAGAGGAAGAACATCTTAGAGATATTAGAAGGAGTAAATCCGTGAAAGGATATAAACTACCACCTAAAAGAATCAAACGTCCAGACAAGCCGACTTCTGCACCACCACCAAAGTTGGAAGGAAAAATGAGCGATAGTCAGATTTATGAAGCCGTAGAAAGAGAAAGAAACAGGAGGGGAGAAGGATGTCCTATTAGGAGAAGCGCTATTGGAACGAGCTTTTTATATGGAGTAAGACTATGATTATACGAGCAACGATTTTAGAAATGGCGTCAGAAGACATTCTAAGCCACGTTCCGGCTAACCTATACGAAGCGGTTAAGGCGAAGGATAAGAATCCGTTATTCAGGGCTTACGTTATCGGACACGAAGGGATATCCGAAGGTCAGGTAGTGGGAGCAGGCAATATGGTAAAACGTTGGTTCGCGTCGGCGATCGAGAAGATAGTAGAAAAGCTTCAGTACGGAACGAAGATCTTCCACAAACATGCGAAGACTAACGTTCACGCCGGAAGAGGCGTTATCGGTCATATAGTCGGTAAGGCTAAACAGATCATAAACGATAATATGTCAGCTATAGCAATAGCCTACATTAGACCGGAATACAGAGATCTGAAGCTTGACGTAGCTTCGATAGAAGCCGATGTACGTCTTAACGATGACAGGAACAGCGGAGTCTACGATGCTGACGTTGAAAGTATATCCGGAATTGCTTTAGGTAATTCAGAGGACAAACGACCTGGATTTCCAGGAGCTACATTGTTAAGCTCAATCCAGGCATTTGCAAATAAAACTCAATACAACAAAGGAGACAAAAACATGGAAGACATTACGGTTAGTGAAGTTAAAAGCTTCATTAAGGCGGAAAACCTAGTGCCGTCTGATTTATTCGGCCAAGGGGACTTAACTAAAGATCCGATAATTGAAGAACATATCGAAAAGTTACAAGACAATTTTGAAAAAAGTGCTATCAAACGAAGAAATAGAATCAACGATGGGGCTGATGCGACGAAAGAAGAACTTGTCAAGACGCATAAAGAAGCAATCAAAGACAAAGACAAGGTTATTACCGGTCTACAGTCGGAAGCAATCAAGACGAAAGCACCTAGATGGCTTGACGCACAGAAGGACAAACGGAAGCTTGGTGATGAACAGATGAAGTTTATTAACCGGAATCTTTCTAAGTTCGAACCGAAAGAACACGACAAAGCAGAAGCAGAATTCAATCAGTTCCTTGATGACCAGGTTGACGATTTTGCCGGAATACAGAAAGACGTTTTCGGCAAAGAACCGGATGCAGATAAGGATAAGACGAAAGCACCTGGCGGAGAAGCGAAAGACAAGACGAAGCAAGTATCTGATGAAGTCGAAGATATGTCCTTAACTGATTAGGATCTTGAGGTAAACGTTTAAGCGGAATCTAAAATTTAACGGAGAATAACATGGGACAAAGAGTAAGAACCGCTGCCCCTCCTGGGGATTGGCGGTCATTAACGGCGATATGTGCTAACGCCGATGGACACGCCCAGTATGACCTTGTCTGGATTCACAATACGGTAGGCATGGTCTACTTCGAAAAGGCTGTTGTACTTGCAGGAACGTTCTATCCTATCTACCACTGCGAGAAAATCGTAGTCAATAAGTGGACCGGAACTGAGTATACATTTGCGGCAGGGGATAAAGTCTATTGGTCCGGTGTAGACGGCGATGGCGTCACGCCTGTCTATCGTAGTACATATTGGTGGATTGGCGTAGCGACCGAGCCAGCAGCTGCATTAGCAACGACTGTTGAAATCGATCTTAAGGGCGACAAGGCTTCTATGACAGAGCCTTTGTAAGGAGCGTGAATGAAGATGATACAAAAAAGTAAAATATTCAGAAACTGGGATTGGAATAAGTTCGATGTAAATAACCTCGAACATCGGAAAAAGCTGACTAAGCAGTTAAAGTATTTCCTTGCTATTCCTGACCTAGAGCCTAATCCTCAATTTGCGCATATTCAAGAGTTTCAGGAAGACCGGAAGAAGCATCAGGAAATGGTAGCAAAGGTTCAGGAATTTACTGCAGCGTCGGACTTTCCTACATCGATTCTACCCGTCATTCAGAAGTACGATCAGCTAACCTATTACGATAACGGATATGAATCCGTCTTTGATGTTAGAGATATGTCCGGATTAAGACGGAACGGATTCGACCTTCTTGATATTGCAAACAACGTACAGTTCTTAAGAACGCCTCTAGGAAGGAAAGCCAAGTTGTATCAGATGTCAGGTGAGAAAGCACATGTATACTTCGAACGGTATGCAGGTGGCTTAAATTGGGACAGAACTCTATTTGACGATGAAGAATACCTGACTATTGAAAGCTTGACGAAAGCCTACCGAAATGCCGCATTTCAAACTCGAGCAGCCGTGTTTTATGCACTGATTGATGCTCTTCCTGCAGCTCAGAACATTGCTTTACAGCCTTCTCCTGATACTTTAGCAGCCGGAACAAGAGGTCAATTAGCTAGCCAAGATGCCGCAACGATGAATCTAGCTGCCCAGACTATTATCCTGAACGTTCTTAATCGTGGTTATGGGGTTACGCCTCAGAATACTACGTTCATAGTTCTCGTTCCGTTGCAGTTAAGAGGAAGAATCAAGCAGGCCCTGAACTTTACCTACGATACAGCAGCGGTTACAAAAGGCATCGATTATAAGTTCCAGATGATTACGACTACTATGCTCGCCGCAGCCGATGTTTATTACGTTATCCTTCCTAAGAACAAGTTGATTGCTGGCTATCGAATGGACCTGACTACCTTTACCGATTTCGATATTCTTTCCTATACTGACGCTCAGGTAGGATGGATGCGATACGGTGGAGCAATCGGGGATGTTCAGCAAGCCCAGCGTTGCGCGATCGTTTAGATAGAAAGCAGAGAGTAGAAAGCAGAAAGTTGAATTATAAGAGGGAGTGGGAAGCCGAAGATCCTGCTCCCTTTTTTCTAAAGGAGATAACATGATAGGAATAAGGAAAGGAAAAGCCTGGGGCTATACGACTAAGATATTTGAAAGTCAGAGCGTCGAAGTCTATACTCTCGAAATCGTCAAAAACGGTTATTGTTCGATTCATGACCACGATAAAATCAACATCTTTCATGTCCTGACCGGAAAGCTGATCGTCCGAACTTGGATAGACGGTAAGCTGACCGATCAATCAGAATTAGGTCCTGGTCAAACTTCTGCCGTTTATGCCGATGTTCGACATCAATTCGAAGCTCTTGAAGAAACTATCTGCATTGAAATATACCATGTTTTCATAAAGCCAGGTGATATCCGTCGTAAGAAAGGAAGCAGAGGTGGAATCCGAAATGGCTAAGATGATTACTACGGCAGATACCGTTGTTGAAGAAATCCTTGAACGGGGACAGGCGCAGATACAAGCTGACCGAGCAAAGGAAGAAAGGATACGACAGAATTGGTCAGATATAAAAAAAGCTGGCTTCGGCTTTCATAAGGAAAGTCGTCCGACGGCAGAACTTGACTACGAAGAAGGTCGGATGCTAGTCGATGTCCTGCCGGACGGTACGTGGAAAGACCAACGTTGTTTTATTATCGGAGGAGGCTCTAGCCTTAAAGATTTCGACTTTTCTAAGCTTAAAGGAGAAAACGTAATAGGTGTTAATAGAGCTTTCGAAAAAGTAGATTGTACTATTAACTTCGCGATGGATTATCATCTTCATAAGTGGATAACTTCCGGTAGACTAGGACCCGAAGCGAGAGATAAGTTCGAAAACTATAAGGGATATCCCGTCTGGCTTGATTCCGTAGGCTACGACTATCCGAAAGGTATCTTTATCGTTGCCGGTTCTAATAAACGGTTTTTAACTACGTCTATGGCGGAGGGTATAGGAGGAGCATCGAATTCCGGCTACGGCGCTCTTAACTTAGCTGTCTGTCTAGGTGCAAATCCAATATATCTTCTCGGCTTCGATATGTACGGCGCTGCCGGCCGGCAGGCTTGGTGGCACGACGGATATCCGGATAAAAGAGATGATAAGATTTACGGAGTATTTATAAATGACTTTAAAATGATTTTAGGAGAATTAAGGAAAAGAGAGATCCGAGTTGTAAACTTAAATCCTAAATCTGCTTTAAAATGTTTCGATTTCGGAAAGCTCGAAGATCTAAAACAAATAGACCGTCCGATTATCGCGTCTTACTATACGAAAGATACCGACTACGAAAAACAGATACAGCATTTAAAGATTACGTTAAGACGGTTTAACCTAGAATCCGATATCAGAGGAATTGACGACCTCGGCGATTGGTATAAGAATACGTATTATAAATCGCAGTTCGTATTAGAAACGTTAAAACGACATCCTAACCGGTCGGTCGTCTTCGTAGACGCGGATGCGATCTTTCGTCAAAGTCCTATATTATTTAACGACTTTGATTGTGATTTTGCTTATCATTTTTATAACAGGAAAGAACTTCTTGGTGGAACTCTCTATTTCGGCAACGGAAAAGGTAGTCGTCTAGTCGCCAAGAAGTGGGTGGAAATAGACGGTCTTCATAAGACGACGCATATGCCTCAGAAGAACCTACAGGTATTATTTAATGCTATAAAAAACGAAATTAAATGGAAAGAACTTCCGCTTTCGTACTGTATGATTTTCGATTGTCACCAACGATACCGCGAGAACATTCATCCGGTGATAGAACATTTTCAACTATCGAGAAAGCATAAGGACCAGAATCTGAAACGACCTTCATACCGGCTTCGAGGAGGACTATTAGAAATACGGAAGCTCTGCAAAGACAAACGAATGTGTATTATCGGAAACGCGGATTCCGTA